>Ga0180432_10000018_pt1 | contig 232440 bp, 230 predicted proteins | sample SS_ome_10_FD_132414 | JGI IMG/M metagenome (GOLD analysis project Ga0180432, IMG submission 132414) | Hypersaline lake sediment archaeal communities from the Salton Sea, California, USA - SS_1_MS_2 metaG | ecosystem: Environmental > Aquatic > Non-marine Saline and Alkaline > Hypersaline >... | reverse complement strand
GAACATGGACATCCAGGGAGAGAACATTGCTGTCGCTGCCGGGGGTAGCGCAGAGGATTGCTGTCAGAGTTGCGACAAGAACCCTGATTGCAAGTCCGCCGTTCTCTACGAGGGCCAATGCTATCTTAAGTCTTCGCTCATCCCAAAGACGAACCCTGGCAGAACAACCGTCGTGCAAGGCAAACACTGGACCTTCCCTCCGCAGCCCGCGACACTTGGCCCGAGCCCAGCATCTTCCTGCGCTCCGGCACCTCAAGGCACAGGTGGGAACGCTCCGGCGTGGTCGAGCAGCGTTCTCGTTGCGTCTCCCCCCTGGTCGACACAGGACGCAAGTGCAGTGGACGCAGCCTCGGCAAGGCTGGCCTCCTCGCAGTTCGGGTCAGAGGGGTTCCTCATCGCCTTTCTCCCTGGGATTTACGAGAACGTTAGCGTAAATCTTCAGTATTCTATGCAGGGCATGGGGCTCGGGAGATCGCCTCAAGAAACGGTGATATCTGACGGTGCGGTGTATACGCTCGGAGTTTCCCCGGGTGGCTCCGGACCATGCGGAGGAAACGCTGACAACACTTTCCGCCGCGCGCTGACGAACCTTTCCATACGCGTTCCGTCAGCGGTGGGCCCGGGCGTCCCCTCCCCTGGGACTCTCTCCTGGGCTTCGTCGCAGCAATGTCCCGCTAGGGGTCTCATAGTGGATGGTAGCTTCACCGTGGGTACGTGCTGTCCCGCAGGTGCACCGGGCTGTAAGGCCTGGGCATCTGGTGTCGCCGCGGGACAGAACTGCATTGTAACGGGAAACTTCTCCATCACTCCCCAGAATCAGTTTCTCGTCCGGAATGCGCAAGTAGGCTCCTTCTCTACGGGCGGCAACCCCTGTCTGGTAGGGAACACCATCGCTGGCGGGAGGGGAAATGGCCAGAACACAGTCGCCGCCACCCCTTTCATCCGCGAGGTCCCATTCCTCTTCGTCGACAGTTCGAAGGCGTGGTGGCTGGCAGTACCAGGCCTCGAGACGAACAAGGTGGGCGCCACGTGCAGCACTCCCCCCGGCACGCGGTATGTCAGCGCCGATAACTGCGTCTTCATATCCCCTGGCGGCGAAGCGCAGGCGCAGGCGGCGCTCGATGGAGGCAACCCCGTGATTTTTCTCCCAGGAACATTCGCTCTGAGCTCTACCCTTAAGGTTACGAAACCGGGCAGCGTGATCCTAGGCCTGGGAATGCCCATGATCACCGCGCCGCCCACGGGAAGTCCCCTTCTGACAGTGGCCGCCTCTGCGCATGGGTCCACTGTGAGTTGCCTGGTGTTGCTCGCCGCCGTGGGTCAAAACCCTAATCTCACGCTCATCACCATTGGCGAGAAGGGTGGGGGCCAGCCTCCGGAGGACAGCTTCACTGTGCTGCACGATATCCAAGTCTGCATTGGGGGCTGGAACACCTCGAGCCAGGAGGTCGTCATCGGCACCGCCATGGAAGTGGGTCTCTCGAATGTCGTGCTCGACAACGTTCACCTCTGGGTCGCGGACCACGGGGTCTTTGGTGGCTGGGGTGGATCCTGTTCCCACACCTGCCAGTATCGTGTCGCCGCGGCGACTTCTGGGCTCGTCGTGAGCGGCGCCCGTGTCTTTTGCTACGGCTTGTGCGTGGAACACTTCCATGCCGGCCCCTTTCTGGACTGGAACGGAGCAGACGGCGCGGTGTTTGGTTACATGTCCGAGCTCTCCTACTACTATCCTGGGACAGGCAACCTCATGCCAAATCCCGTGATCGTCGTCGGACCAGATGCTTCAAACTTTCGTCTCGTGGTGTCCGCTCTCTACGCCTTCAACTTTGGGGTCGGTATGACCCAGGCCGACCCGTGCATCCGTGTGCAGAACAAGACTGCTACCGTTTCTTCGCCCGGCACGATTGGGAGCCCGTGTAAGGTCCTTTGGGGCTGAGGCTTCTGGGCGCGGGGCCGACAAGCAGCGCCGGACAAAATATTCTGAGAGGAGGATAAAGCGCTATTCATGGCTGGCACAAGTCCGCAGCTGATGGAGGAGAGTTCCGCCGTGGCCTGCGGCGAAGGCGCCAGCTTCTGCTCGGAGTCTTTGCGCAACAACTACGAGACGGTCATGAGGTCTGACCCTTGCGCCATCACAACGACCGCGGAGTTCAACAACAACGTAGAAGATTACGTCCTCTGGGTGCCAAAGTACCGGCGGAAGACCTGTGAGGGCAACGGCTACCTCAACTGCTCCGCCGACACGGACCGATTTGGGCCCAAGCAGGTGACCCAGGAGAGCTTTCTGCAGGGCCGCGGCCAGGTGACCTCCAACAGGAGCTGCACGGCTGGAGGTGTGAACTACTTACCTTCCAGCGAGTTTCCCCGCGAGGACAAGCCCAAGCAGACCGACATGAGCCTTTTCGCCCAGCCGACTGTCGTCCCGCGGTCGTGTGGAACGCTCACGGAAGTCGACATGCAGCGCCGCATCGAGCCGCTGCCAGGCGGGTGGCAGGGATCGTGGTCGCCACTTGTGGGGATGCAGTTCTCCGACCCGGACGCGGACCCGCGAGCTCCTACCTTAGCGAGCCAGGCCCGTCAGACTGTTTCCCTGGGGACTAAGCAGAAATACCCGGACTGGGGGGATCTCAAGAAACTGTCTGAGCCCTACGCCAGATGAGCGACGGCAAGGTCCTCGAGTTGCGAAGACAAACTTCGCTTGAGGATAGAAAGATGCCCGACGCTGCGTTTTCGAATCTGCTCGTGGACTCCAGTGCGGCACTGCTGCAGTGCGGCGAGAAAGTGGAGGGCGCGTTGCGCCACGTTCTGAATGTCGCGGACACATGTAGCCCAGAGATCGCTCTCGTTACGGCAGACAGTCTCACGAAGCTCACTCGGGACATTGGGGCCGCTCCCATCTTCTTTGCCGAGAAGACGAAGGCAGATGGCCAGGAGATGCGGCACGTCGTGGAGGTGCTCGCCATTGTCCTCAACAAGGCCCGCCCTGATGAAGTGCGCAATGACAAGGAGTTGGAGACCGCCCTGAAGACGACAGCCAAGGCGTGCGCCAAGTTCAAGCTCGGAGACGAGTGTTCCACTCTTTTTCAGCTTCTTACCCGCGAAATCGCCCGCGTTTTCTTCGAGCTGCGTGCGGTTTTACGGCGCCAAAAGAACGTTCCGTCGAAGCGTTTGTTCCGCTCAGTCCAAAACTACATGCGTAGGGCTCGCCAAGCGATCCTTTGCTTCTCTTACAACTCTTTGAAGGTCCGTGTTTGCATAAAAAGTATTGACGCCTGTGGCGCGAAAAGCACGGTCGACAAGGCCGCGCTCCGAAAGGTGGTGAAGAACGTCTATGACCTTCAGCGCAACACGCGCACCATGGCAGTCCTGGCGCAGTACCACCACGAAACAGTGAAACAGGCCATGGCGCTCGCTAAGGATTGAGCTCGAGCAGGATCTCCTTCCCTGGCGAAGGGCTTGAGGGCGTTGAGGGCGTCGAGACCGTTTCCCCCCAGATGTCGCCGCTGCGCGCCCACTCCTGCACCCGAATCGCGACATGAGCCAGAGGCGGCTCGGAGGAGCGCTCAGGTAAGATCATGCACGTGACAGCTTGCCGGTATGGCGGCAGACCTTCGATGCGCGTTAGGCCGTCCTGCAGAAGTGCAGGGCCTGCCCCGCCCTCGCAGGCCAGGACCTTAATGTCGCCCCCAGCCGCGTCCTGCACCACGGCGAAGAGCCGACCGACCTCCTCGTCGTGCTCAGACCCCTCAAGGCAAACGTGGATCCAGCTCACAGTAGGCCCGTCATCGCTCTCCATGGGCAGAAGGCCCGACACAAGTGCCTGGCTCCGTGGGCGCACCACGAGACGCACATCCCCTCGCCGCTGACGGTCGAAGCGGCGTTGTTGGCTTGCTCCTGTGAGAACGAATGTTAGGCTCTCGGACGTGTTCCGCACAACAAGCAACGTCGCGTCGTTGCGGGGCCGCGTGGGGCTTCCGACGAGTGCGCTTGTCATTTGCACATGAGTGGCCAAAAACCGTCACCGACCGCGCAGGCGGCGCGCTCCAGACGCCGGCCGATGAAAGGATCCTTTTGGGAATAAAGATTGTCCATCATCATGAAACACGACTCCGATGTCGAGGTGGTGGCGCCAATCGCTGGGGGTGCGCCCGCGAGAGCGCACACGCGAGCAGAACAAACCTTTCGAAGAAAGCATGGAGAACGGGCTCGCCATGCGCGAGAAGCAATCCGTCAGTGGCACCTCCAAAGCGAGGCAAACAAGTACGCCAAGCCCCCTACAGATCTTCTCAAAGAGGCGGAACTATCCATGCCGGCGGAACTCCCCTCCCATGGTCTGGTGAGGGACTGCGGGGCAGGCGGGGATTCCTCCTGCTTCTTCGCAGCTCTGCTTGGCTGCCAGGAAGGGGGAGGTGGGGCAGTCGTGGTCGTCCCCCCTGCGCGGCTGAACTATGCGCGGAAGGTCTTTTTCAAGTTCATGAGAGCCATCGGCGCCGCCGATTCTGACCTTATCGACGACGGACAAGAGAGTGCGAAGGACCGACAGATCCGAGAAGAGGCCAAAGCGCGGGGGGAAGTAGTTCCAGCGCGCGAGACGCGTGCGCTGTGCCATCCTTCCTCCTGGGCTGCCGAGTCGCACTTGGATATCGCTTCGGTCTTCATGGGGGCCGCCATAAACTACTGGCGCGAGATCACCGATATCTCTCCTGCAAGGGTGAGGACCGAGGCAATGGTGCAGTGCACCTTCGACTGGAACTGGACAGGAGGTAGAACTGGGGGTGAGGACGGGGGAGCCCGTCATGAGTGCTATCTCCACTGCTGTCCAGCTGATCAGTACCGCTATGGACAACACGTCGAAACCGGTAACTCTTTCGCGACAAAAATGCACCCTGAAAACCGGCCTGACTTGCCCGAAAGGAATCGAGAGGATGCCGCAATCGCGATTGACATGCTGAAACGGGACTACGATTTCATTCAATTTGATCAGACCCTCTCCATCAATATGGTGCTGCAGCAGACTTCTGAACGCCGCGGCGACGCAAGGTTGATTCGAGGACGTCACTTCGTAATGTTTACGCCGCGCCCCCCGAGCGTGATCCAGACGCCAGACGCGTCACTCGCACGCATCAAGCACGTGGAAGAGTGGTTACGGCAAAATGCCAAGCCTCTGCTTCTGCTTCAACAGTGCCTGCAGATCCTCTATCCGAGATGGTTCCCCGAGAGGAACCAACACGCCCACGGCGAGGAGCGTGGGAACAACATGCGCAACGTCTGCCTCAACATTGCCGCGCGTGACCTCTACCGCCAGTGGAACATCGATGGGAGAGAGCCTAGAGCCGATGTCTACCCAGGGATCTTGCACCTTGGCACGGGCGCCCAGCAGGACGCCTGGTACTCGGCCTTTACGAGGGTGAGGAGGCTCTGGCAGGATCCTCGCAAAAAGAGGGCCATTAACGACTGGGCCGCGACACAGGCCGACCTTGCCGACCGAGAGGATCGCAAGCGTCGACGGGGCGAGGCACCAGATGATGCACCAGTCGCGGAGCGCCGCAACCCTGATTGCCAGACGATGGCGACGGACGCAGGAAGGCGGGAGTGCTACAACTGCCGTGCCATTATCGTTGCGAATGCAGCGGTCTATCCTTACCATGAGGGGCATGCGCCCATTCCTGCGGTTCCCATGTGCGATGTGCAGGCTTTCTTCAACAGCGGGGCGGCACGGGAGGCTGACTTAGGCTGGTATCGTCCAGACGCCGACTACGTCTTGTTGCCGAACCCTGGTCACCCCGGGCGTTTGGACCGTTGGTTCGCGGACGCGCCTGGGACCCCGCTGGAGCGCCCTTTGCTGCACGTCCCGCTGTCCGTAACAGTGAGACTGGGCAGCGGAAGGATCCTCACGGCGGGTTGGCTACCAGATTCGCCGTCGGCGCGCGGCAAGACGATTGGCGACTTGCTCAGGGCTAAGTATCGAAAGGTGCCTTCCGCGTACTGGAGGGGCATGGGTCTCCTCGCGCAAGGGGCTGCCCGTGGGAATCCCCCCGAGGATCTGTCCGCGCGGCCTCTCGCGAGAGTGCCTTTCGAAGACGGACAGAAGAATTTTGAGTTAGTCCCGACGAAAGTGGGCTGCCGGGAGGGGGCGCGCGTCGTCTGGCACGAGCCCCGGCCTGGGGCAACACTCGGCACTCTGGCAGAGACTTGCGGTCTCATCCGTCCCACCGACCGCGATGGGACGGAGGCGCGTCTGTCCCTCACGAGCAATGGACCTCTGCTGCCCTGGAATACCGACGCCGCACGAGGTCTCGGACAAGTCCTGGAGGCCGTGTCTATCGCGGAGGCGCCGTTGGCGGCTGCGGGGACTCCGTCAGCTGACGTCGTCCAAGGACCCCAAACGCCGGCGGACGGCAGTGCAACGCCGGTGGGCGGTACGGCAACGCCAATGGGGGGCATGACAACACTGGTGGGCGGCGTGGCAACGCCAATGGGGGGCATGACAACGCCGGTGGGCGGCGTGGCAACGCCAGTGGGAGGGCTTCAAACGCCGCTCCCCCATGGTGATGAAGCTCCTGTGACACCAATCCAAAGGAAATCCTCTCGGACCCCTAGCGTGCGGAGGACGTCGCCCGAGCACCGCCGTCGCAGGAGGGAATCGCCTTCAAAAGCGCCACAGTCGCCAAAGTCGCCAGAGCGCCGCAGGTCGGGGTCGTCTCTGGTGGAAGCAGCTACTGCCGCTAAGCGTCGGAAGACAGAAGCGCCCCAGGGCGATCCCATGAGCGCACCCAGTAGCCCAGCCTCGACCGTCGCAGCGTCTCCGGAAGAGTTAGGGCGGCGCACCCACGGTCGCGCGGCGAGGTCCCGGAGTCGTGGGTCGCCCCGCAGGTCGAAGTCTTCGTCTAGAACGGGAAGGAGGTCCCCGAGCTTTACGCCAACGCGCGTTGACACCCCTGCAGACGACATGGACGATATCCCTAGGAGGTCACCTTCTCGGACAAGATCCCTGAGCCTCGCGCCAACCGAGCTTGTCTCGCCTGTAGATGACCGTCCAGCGATCTCCCCGAGCTTCACGCCGACTCGAGCTGATTCTTCTGAAGCCGACGGTGCGGGCACTGAAGACGCCGATGCAGACTCTGTACCGAGACTCACACCACATGGCGTCCCTTCGGCGGCTGGCCAAGCCGGTATCGACGCCGCACAGGAATTCCTCCGGACGCATGGGCCGCTGGGCGCGGGTGACGGTGATGCCGACTCGGCCGCCCTTGATGACCATGCATCGCAAGCCGCGCGTGAACCGCTTCTGAGTGTTCATCGGCGCGCCGAACTTGAAGCTGACGAACCCGACGCTGCTGAGCCCGACCCGGGCACGGAACCTTTTCTTGCCGGCCCTGGTCTTAGATCCTATATTGACAAAAGGGCTAAAAGGTCCAAACAGGATGACCCTGCGTGACAGAGATGGTCAATGTCAGGGTTGCGGGTCTGGACGCAGCGCGGTCCCAACCCGGGCGCGGAACCATATCTCGCCGGCCGTGCTCTTTGTCTTTCATTAACGAGAGGGCTAAACAGGCGGATCCTGCGTGACAGAGTTTTTATCGACGGAATTGCAGGTCTAGACGCAGCGTGACAGACAAGCAGCGACGCGCCAGACCAATGAGGGGGGGGGGACTAGGCCGCGAGGGAGCCCTCGACAGGCAAGCAGGAGGATGACCAGGACAGGTATCGAAATAGGGAAGAAAAGGAGTCATGGATGTGCGCCTTTGGGGCCAGGACGAGAGCGGGAATGCCCTCTTCCAAAGTCTGTGTGCCTGCCACGAGGCGCGGGGCCTTCGCAGAAACCTTGACGAATTTCTGCGAACGCTCGGGGCTCCACCGCATCTGTTTGAGTCGGAAGGAAATGGCGCGCTGGCCGATCCTGGGGCCTCGCCTTCCACAGCCTTGTTTCCTGCTCTTAGCGTGTACCTGAACAGACCTATATGTGTCTGGGATTTTCGAGCCGAGTCGAACCTCCCACACTGCACTCACGAAGTCCGTGCCTGTCTCAACACCTGCTGCCCTGGAAGAATCTACAGCCGAGGCGTCGAGATGTCTCTGGACCACACATCGGCAGACCATCTCCCAGCATGGCTGACGCCGGAATGGTTCCAAACAACTTTCAACATCGTCGTGCAGCGCACGGCGGATGGCTTTGTGGGGCGGGCCGGTAGTGTTCTTGCGGCAGGGAACACGGTGCAGAATCGCGCGAGCGTACTCCATGTGACGTCCCGCGTCCACCAGTGGATCCGCACCCCAAAGGTTCGGAAGGTTCTCCTCCTCTACCGCTACGCGCTTCATGTCAGGGACCGCGCCCTCACAGCGAGGGATATCTTTGCTCGAATGCTCGCTGTCGCAGCCTTTGAGCTCACGGGCGTGCCAGCCGCAGCGGGCACGCCAGCTGCGCAGTGGACCGCTCAGTTTTTGGCGCTTCAAGAGTGGTGGAGAACGAACAAGAAGACAGTTCGAGGACCGTGGGAAGGGGGGACGCTCTCGCGCAAATACAGAAACTGGACCGATGTGTACCGCTGTCGGTTGCTGCTCGTCGCGCACGAGGCCCTGGGCTACCCAAAAAGGACTGACGGTCCCCAGTGCTATTTTGCGAAATTCAAGGAGCTTCAGGCTTCGGCGCGCACCCCTTGGCGGCAGAGAGCGCTTGGCGACGGCGGCGGCCACGGCGGCGGCCACGGCGGCGGCCATGGCGGCGGCGACGGCGACGGCGACGGCGACGGCGACGGCTACGGCGGCGGCCACGGCGGCGGCCACGGCGACGGCGACGGCTACGGCGGCGGCCACGGCGGCGGCCACGGCGACAGCCACGGCGGCGGCCACGGCGGCGGCCACGGCGGCGGCCACGGCGACAGCCACGGCGGCGGCCACGGCGGCGGCCACGGCGACGGCGACGGCGACGGCCACGGCGGCGGCCACGGCGGCGGCCACGGCGGCGGCGACAGCCACGGCGACAGCCACGGCGGCGGCCACGGGGGCGGCCACGGCGACGGCCACGGGGATGGAGGCCATGACGGCGGAAGTCAGAGCGAGGGGGATGATCGCGACGGCGTGTGACTCTCAGATGATAGCGAGACGAGCCTGGAGCCCCCTTGGGAGCCTCCTGCGTACTTCCCCGACGGGCCGGGCGGCGAAGCGCACCCGACAGCGAAGGGACGTACCGAGCTGGTTTGGACGTGGGACTCTGCAAAAGGCGAGATGGTTCCGGAATTAGTGCACTTTGCGGATGCGGAACTTGCCGCGCTTGCTAGGGTTGGACTGGACTAGTACGCCGCCCTCGCGCCCCTCCTGTCGCTGCAGTCGGACGCTTTACGACGCTGCTCGCCCTTTGGCGGGGCAGGGGAAAGCGGTGAGCGTCCTTCACTCCTCGACGTGGATCCAGGCCTCCGTGTCGTCACCGCGCGGCAGCGGCTGCGGCGCACCGCTTTCCGCCACTGCCTGTGTCCAGCCAGCGATGTCTTCGCACGGAGGCAGCGTCTGGGGTGCACCGTTCTCAACTGCGGCCTCAGTCCAGCCGGCAACGTCGTCGCACGGGTCGTCCCCGTAGTCAGCACCACCGAGGACGCAGTAGTCCTGCTCCCCGTGGCTGCTTGGCGGCAGGGGTTTCTCTGCACTCTTTCCTGGAGCTACGGGAACATCGAAGGAGCCTGAGACTTGCCACCAGCAGTTCTGCCAGCTCGCGAGGGCCCTGGCTTGATTAGCTATGGTGCGTTTCTGCCAGCCGCAGAGGTGCGAAAGCTCCCAACACTTCCTCCGGACGTCCCTCAGGATCTGGGCGTTGACGGTGTCGCGCTCTGTCCTCGCGTTCCGCTCGAGACGTGCGCGGGAGATCTCGCTTTCTTTCAAGGCTGCTCGGGCCGCGTCCGCACCCGCCTTGTAGCAGGTTTCCCGCAGCTGCGCCAGCGCACTCTCCGTCAAGAGCGGCTCGCCCGCGGAGCTTTGGAGTGTCCGCGGGTCAAAACAATTCCGCGCCGCGTCCGTTTCCTTCAGGGCCTCCTGCGCTGCCTGCACTCCCGCCGCGCGACAGGCGCTCTCCAGTTGTACCAGCGTCGAGTCCTCTAGACGGAGAGTCGTGAAGCGTGTCTCCATCTCCTCCACCTTCTTCACCAGCACGGCGAGAGACTGCGTGATGGTGCGGAGGTGACGCTCGAGCGCGCTCCCGTTGCCTTCCTGTGCGAAACATCCAAAAAGCGTGGCCATTGTCGCCCGCGGCTGCTTGTTTATCGGGGCTGCGATGGGCGAGTTTGAGGTCTCGTGCTCGGCGCAATAGCAGGAGGAGGCGATGGTCGCATGCGTTCGCAAGAAGAACAAGAGGCCGTCGGCTTTTGCTTAGCGGTACGGCAAAGTGCGCGCCCAGCAATTCAGACCATACTTTTCACCTCCCTTTGGAGGTCTTCCTGCATGCTCAGTGTTTTCGTCGCACACAACTTCATTCCCACGCGCGGAGCAGTTGAACCACACGAGCGCATTGCCCTTCTTGGGCTGCACGGCGAGCTGGAGACGTGGGAACTCTGTAGCGCCGTCAAGTTCGGCAGCGACGTCGTTGAGGTAGGCAAATATCGTCGCGGAGCGGTTGTTGTCTGACTCGTCGAACCAGTCGAAGTGCGGCCGGTACTCCTGCCCCTCTCGGTAGTGCGTGAGCTGCAGCGTCTCCCAGTGCCGCAGGGGAATCCCAGTGATCAGCACGGCCCGAGTCTCGATGGCATTGATGACCGGGTCCTGATCACCTGGCGGAAGGAATGCGGACGAGCTGGTGCGCAACTCCGTCTGCTCGTCGACCTCCCCTGGACCCGAGACTGTCGAGCGCGATAAACTTCCTTTGTACTTCTCCAGGATGTGATCCACCTCGGCATCGGGAAGGAAGCCCTCCACCAAACGGATGCTTGGCTCCTCGCGGAGAGAACGCAGGCGGAGGGGCGGCCCGTCGCTGAGCGCGAGACTCAGGCCATAAAGGCCAGTGAAGTTGCCCTGCTCGAAGGATCTAACCAGCGGACGACGCGTGGTCATCCAGACCACCGCCATGGCCACTAGCACGAGAATTCCGACGAGAAGCACCCACTCAACGGCATCTCTCCGCGCGCAGCGGTGTGTGAGCACTGAGTCCGCGAGACGCTGGAGATCCGCCGCGGTGGCACAGGCCATTTCTTTCCTCACTCCACTACTTTTCCGCTCAGTGAGGGACTTCGGGGCGCGCGTCGCCCGCCGAGTGGCCCTCTGGAGGGACCAGGACCGCGGCGGCCGCCGCTTCGCTCCCAAACATCACCTGCGCTTCCTGGCACGCATTGATCCGGGCAGTGCGTCCGCAAAGGTGTGCAGCCACCTCGTAGTTCGACGGAAGGTCTCTGAGGACGACTCGGGTGACTGGGAGGTGCAAACCATGGACCATGGCTTCCACGACCACGAGGCAGCGGCAGCCTCCGTTTTGCGCCCACGCGTATGCCCAGCGCCGGTACTCGCTCGCGTCTTCTCCAGGACGGTCGTCGAGCACGGCCACGCCTTTCTGGGCCGCCGCCCGCAGCCGCGCCGGCGTCTGTGAGGGACACTCGACGCTCCAGCATTGCGCACAGCGCTTCCAGACCGACGCCCCCTGTTCGAGACACTCCTCTGCATCCCGCGCGAAGATGATACACACACCTTTGGGCAGCTCCCTCGCGTCTCGTCCGAGCCCCGCTTCCCAGGCGCCGCCCGCGCGCCAATTCCCGTCCTCTGGACCGTCCGTCGCCCGACGCCGCTTGGCCAAGCCTTCCTCCACAAGGTCAAGGCACTTGCGTCGTATGGACTTGTGCGAGAGAAGGTCGTCCAGCTCGAGCACTTCGTCAGGCTCCAGCTGCTCCTCAGCTATAATGGCGGCCAGGGCGGCTGCTGAATAGAAGCGGCTGAGGTGCTGCTGTCGCCGGAGCACGCTTGCGGGCACCCCAAAGTGGTGCGGCATGGCGACGCTGCCGTCGGGGAGGAGGGCGGTGTAGCTCTGGCGGAGGCGTCGGGACATCACGGCCTGCGCGACTAGCCCCGGTCGGGCTTCCGCGAGCCGCTCCGTGCAGGCCGCAAGCCACACCTTGTCTGGCAGGCACGAGGACATCAGGACCGTGCACGACGGCGCGTCACCAAGAAGCTGCTCTCGCTCCTCGGCGCACCCGGCTCGGAGGCTGGCTTCGTCGAGCACGAGTACGTCTTGAGGGCGCCTTCGGCATACCATTCGCGCGCATTTCAAGTCCGTCACGAAGACGACAGGGAGTTCTTTTGCGGGGCCCGTGGCTGGCGCCGCCTCGTGCGCTTCGAGAAGCTGCTCCAGCGTACAGACATCCTGCGCGACGGTCCCGGAGGCCGACACCATTCGCGCTGACGCCCCCTCTGTCACGATTGCATGCGGAACCCGACATCCCCGCAGATGGTCGCAGAGGTGATCACGTACGCAGGCCGCGTGGCAGGCATAGGTCACAAGGACCCGGGGTAGCTTCTCGCTCGCCAGCGCATAGAGCGTGTGGTACAGGGCTCCGAGGAGCGCCACTGTCGAAGTCTTGCCCCCTGACGGGGGGGCCTGGTAGAGCAGCAGCTTTGGCTCGCGCCGGAACCACCAATCGCGAAAGAGCGTAGCGATTTCCTTCTGCTCATCATAGAGCTGACGATCCGACGGCAAGCGAACGCTTGGGAAAGTCAGAAGATCTTCGTGCGCCGCGACTTCGGCCAGGAGGAGAGGGAGTGATGTGGGCATGTCACGCAGGGAATCCAGCGCCGCCATTGCTTCCGCCCCGTTGAGCTGCGTGCGGAAAATGTATTCGCGGAGGCGTGAGGCAGATACGAGGGCGTCCAGCCGAGAGCGGGTCCAACGACTCCAGCAGAGCACGGCGAAGGTGAAGAGCTCGAGCGAGTCTCCACACCGCTCCAGACTGGGGACGAATTTGGCCGCGTTGCGCACGGCCATCTCGCGGGCTGCAAGGGCATCAGCCGCGCTTCGGGCGCGCGCGAGTACCTTGCTTTTTCGGACGTCGCGCTGCGAGGCTCGCAGCCTCAGCGCCAGACGCTCGGCCCCATCCGCGGGGGCGGGGGTGCACCCGCACAGCTCTTCCCACAAGGGCTGATTCCAGGCCTGCCGCCCGACGTCCATGTACTTGTACTCATTGGGCTCGCGGAGGAGCTCGTCAATCGAGAGACGAAAGATGTGCGCCACCGCGAACGTGCTCCGACGCACCGCCCGTGAGGAGCTCGGGTCAAGGCTGGCGGGGGGCTGCGAAGGCGAAGTCATAGAACTTTACCGTGGGAGAGGAACGTCGCGTCCCCTGAATGGCCGTCCGCGCGTGCCTCCGCGGGTGAAGAGGTCGCGAGTCTAAGAAACAGTGACCAGGCCCAATGGGGAATGCGACGTCGCTCGCCGCGCTGCTGCGTCGTGAGGCGCCTCCTGCGCCGCAAATTTCCGAAATTCGCCCACAGGACGAGTCTCTTAGGACTACGCACGAGAGACTCCTCCATGCCACCAAGCAGATTCAGCCCGCCCTGAGTGCGAAGGAGGTGCCGTCGGCAAGAGGGTGGGAGGAAATGCCGGCTCTCCTCAGCGTGCTGTGGGGTCGGCGGCCGACCTGGGCCCGACAGCCGCTCCCTCGCGCCCCCGAGTTTCCTTCTGCGCACCATCCGGCCCTCGCGGCGGAACATGAGCAGTACGCCGTCCTCTGCTGTACGCACTTGGACACAAGCGGCCCCGTGTGCATTGCCTTCCTGCTGGAGATCGCTTCGACGGCCGAGGCGCCTCCGCGCTCCTTCGCTGGGGTGGTGGGCGAGTCTCCGCGGCTGCTGTCCATCTCGTGCTCCGTACACACGCCCGGCGGAGAAAGCTCGCCTCTGCAAGTCTCCGAGTTCCACCCCTTCTCGGCCCAGCCGAGTGCGGAGGGGCCCGGTTTCTCCAGCGCGATCACGCCCGATGGTTCCGTCGCCTTTCAGCGCGCTGCTGAAGGGACGAAAAAGGCTACCACCTTCTTCGTCAGCGCTGATGGCCTCTTCCTGCAGATGGCCGTGCGCTTCCCAGAGGCGGAAGCGACCCTCTACCTTTCGCTCAAGTCTGCGGCGCCGCCCGATGCGAGCGCCCTCATGCTCGACGCCGAGGATGGGCTGGATGCCGGCGCGTACGGGCGCGCGGGTGGAGTCGTCGGGACAGTGATGGGCGGCGTGGGGCAGTCCTACACCTGGCCGTGCCTCCGCGTCGACAAGGAGAGGTCGTGGATCGAGACTGGCGGCCGCCGAGTGGTCCTGGGGGGCACCGAGGACTCCTTCGCCTGTGCTTGGCACTCGCAGAGCCAGAGTCGCGCCAGCGCGGCGCCTCCTCTCACCAACGCCACCCTGCTTTTGGTCCAGCCTTCGCCCGACGCGTGCATGAAGCTCTGGGCTCCCAGTCGTCTCTTCGCAGGAGGGTCAGCGCCACGCGTCGTGGCGGGCACGGCCCGCACGCACGCCGCCGAGGGAGCCGTGCGCGCCGAGACCCGGGGAGTCGAAGGGAAGGTGCTCCAGACAGGCGACGAGCGCGTCCTGCGCCTCCCGTCCGCATCGGTCCGCCTCCAAGAGCTACCCCAGCGGGGCGAAGTCGCGGGCCTGCACCAGGTGTTCGAGGTCGTCACGTGTAGGGTGCTCAATGAGCACGGCACCGTGGCGGGCTGGGCCGCAGCCCTCATGGCTCGCGACTACGCGGACACCCTCGCCGCTCGTCTGAAAGCCATGCGCGTTCCTTCCCCGGTTGCGCTTGCGCGGGCCTCGACCACGCGTCGACCGCTCCTGTTTTCGACCAGATGCTCATTGGGGCTGCACCGGAAGGAGAGCTTGACACTCCTAACTATCGTGCTTCTGGCGTTGTTGAGCTTCACCGTCTATCTTGCAAATGACGCGACGCAGCAGGCGCTGCTGCTCGCGTGCGGGCTCACGGCCGTGCTGCTGACTGTCTGCGCCAGCAGCCTCATAGACGCTTCCCTCGCTTCCTAGCGGCCGCGTTCGTGCTGGCAGACGCGGCGCCGCCCCGCTTGCGGGCCGCCGGGGCGGCGCGTTTCCCGCTGCTGGACGCGACGTTCGCGCCCTCATCCGCGTGACGCTTCGAAAGGCGAGCTTCGTAGTCGGCGTACGCCTCTTCGAATGCCTGGAGGTCTACCCTCCAGAGGGCGCTCGCGTCCTGACCTTCCAGCTCCTCCTGCGCGACTCTCAATGCTTCAGCCTCCTCCTTGAGAGCGCTGATGCGCTCCTGCGTGAAGGCCCCGACGCTCAGGTTGAGGAGGTAGTCGTAGCCCTGCGCCTCGCCCTTCGCGGCCAGCGCTGGGAGGCCCTTCTCTCGCAGCAGGCCGACGAGCTCAGCGCGCGGCACCCCGCGAAGCGGGAGCTCCCCGCTGACCACAAGGGCAATGAAGGCGATCTTCCCCTGCAGCATCTCCTGGCGAGCGCGCATCTCCTCGAGCTGGTGACTTCGGCGCTTCCAGTACAGTGCCAGACGCACGGCCGCGTGCTCCAGGAAGATGTCCTTGGCGCTCGAGAAGAGCCTCAAGGTGTAAGAGCCGTCGAAGGCATACATGTGCGTCGTGGAGAGGCTTGTCTGGAGTTTGAGAGCCTGAGAGAACTGCTCTGGCGTAACGTCCTCGCAGTCCTCGCCCAGGCCCACCTCTATCTTCACCCGGAACTCGGAGCTCATGTTCGTGACGGTCAGGATTGTCAGCCCCTTGCAGCTGCGGGTGCCTTCCGCGAAGGCCTTGAGGTCGCTCAGGAAGGGTTCCGTCCAGCGCCCCACGGGGAGTTCGGAGATGAGCCAGGTGCGCGCCCCGGTCCGCTGCACCACTCCCGAGGTAAGCACCGCGCGGTCCGTCTGCCACACGGGCCCCGTGAACCCCTGGAAGTGTGCAGGAATGTCGGGCAAGTCCTCGCCGTCGAGATGGGCGCGAACGCAAGCGCAGAGGGCGCGCACACAGTGGCTGGGCACGCAGGTCGAGAACCCCGTCCCGATACCCTGCGCCCCGTTCACTAGCAGCAGAGGCAGGACCGGGACGTAGTGCGTGGGCTCCACCTGCTGGCTCTCCTCACGCCGGTACTCCAGAACAGGGAAATCGGCCGCCGGAAAAAGAGCCTGTGCCGCGGGGTCCAGCCGCGTGAAGATGTATCTCGCTGCCGCGTGTGTGCTTGGCTTGTCGTTGCGTGACCCAAATTGCCCCAGCGGCTGCAGAAGAGCGATGTTGTTGGTGCCGACGTAGTCCTGGGCCAGACCTACGATCGTCTCGACGAGGGAGTTCTCCCCGTGGAGATAGAGGGTCTTCTGTGCCACCCCCGAGGCGGCCTGGGCGACCTTCACTTCACCGGCCCGCGGAGAGGAAAGGAAAAAGAAAAGCGCCTTGCGTCGACTGGGCGTGAGGCCGTCTACGGCGCTGGGCAGGGCGCGGAACACGGAGTAGAAGGAAAAGTGCAGGTGCTCTTCCATCATGAATGAGGTTATCGAGCACTCCCGCTGGCTGTAGTCCACGGCCGCTGTGTCGTCGTAGCCCGTGGTCAGGAGACGCTTCCGCTCCGAGGTTTTCCCATCGTCGTAGAACATCGCCAGGGTTTCGCGCGCTCGCTCGTCCTCCTGCAGCGCGATGCTGTGCTCCGCGAGCTCCTTGAAAACCTCCCGGGCCTCCCTGGAAGAGGAAGTTCCGAGCCCCTTATAGTACTTCAACGTCCACTCGCTGGCGTCGTTGCTCTCCTCCCACCTCCGGAACTCTTGCATAGAGAAGAAGCTCCTTTGCTCGGCCCGACGCTTGTGGCTGGCCCTGATGAGCGGAGTCACGATCCTTTGGATGAAGTTCTCCTCCCGCGCGACCACCTCTGGCAGACAGTGGACGAAGAAGTTGACGAGCAGCCCACAGATGTGTGAACCATCGCTGTCCTGGTCGGAGCAGATGGCCACCCGCCCGTACCGCATACCCTTGCCGTCGCTGTTGGGTCCCACATTGAGGATGCGGAAGATGTTGGCTATCTCCTTATTCTCCAGCATCTTCGTGACGCTGAGGTTGGTCACGTTGAGCGGAACGCCTCGCAGAGGGAAGATGCCGTGCTTGGCGCGTCCGATGGCGCTTAACCCCGCGACGACGAAGGCTTTGGCGCTGTCGCCCTCGGTGAGGATGAGGGTGCAGGTCTCAGGGCGCGAGCGGCAGTCCAGCGCAGCGTCGTACTTGTCGATAAGTACGTCACGCGACTTGGGCACTAGCGTCTTCTTGAGGGAGGCGCTCAGCTCGCGCTCGCTTTCCCGGCGCGCAACCTCGTCGAGCACGCCCAGCTTCTGCAGCTTGCCAATCAGGCGGGCCGGAAGGTCGGCCACGAAGCCTATCTGCCGCAACGGAGTGGCCAGGACCGTCTTTGCTTGCGAAGTGAAGCGCGGGTTCACGACTCGCGAAACGCAGAGGAGAGCCAGCACGTCTCGGACTGTCTGTGGGCGGACGGCCACCTGGTGCTTCCGCCGCACGGCCTCCGTGACTGCTTTCAAAAAGCGCTCTCGCACGTGTGTCGTGAGCGTGCCACCGTCGCAACGCACGCCGTTCACGAAGCCGTAGAAGTCGGGGCCTTTCTTCCGTAGCGCGAACCAGACGGTGCAGCCTGCACCTTCGGCCTGCCCAAACTCCTCGCAGCCGACCGCCTCAGCTCCAGCGAGGCACTTCAGGAAGTTCGCAGGCTTGGTTGGCAACTGCTCGCCCTGGAAGAAGATCTGGACCCCTGAGCGCACGCAGACACCTGCCTCGAGGCACCGCATACGCAGGAGCTGCGCCACGACTGGGGCGCTCTCTTGCAAGTTCAGCATAAGACGGGCGTAGTCGGGCAAGAAGGAGACCTTCACAAAGCCCGCCCGCGTGCGGCGTTCGGAGACCACAGCCTCTTCTTGCACGCTGAGGTTGTCGCGGAAGCGCTGGAAGAAGTGGCGCTTCCCGTCGGCGACGGAGACCTCAAACAGCACACTCCAAACGTTGGTGCAGCTCACGCCGACGCCATTCCGTCCGCCCGTAAGCCGCGTCTCCTCATCTTTGAAGTTCGAGCCGGCGTGGAGCTCCGAAAAGACAACGTTAGGGATCATGCGGCCCGTGTTCTTGAACTCCTCGACGGGGATGCCGCTCCCGTCGTTCTCGACCACGATGACCCCGGACTCCAAGTCAAAGGAACAGGCAATGCGGCTCACGAGAGCGTCCCGAGTAGTGCTGTCGATGGCGTTGACAATCACCTCGTCGAAGATCTTAAGAAGCACCGGCGAGAGCGCGTAGGTCAGGGTGCATGCATTTCCGTCCGCGCCAATGATGTGGGCCTCCTCCTCCACCGCGTCCACGGCGCCGACGTATGCGTCTGGGCGGAGAAGCACTGCTTCTCGACCCGAAAGCCATTCGAACGAGGCAGCGCTGCTGGCGGCCATGGTGCTGCAAGGGTCGCCTCACCGTCACGGCGCGGGGGCTTGAGCGCATGAACGGTAGAGAGAAGCGTCGCGCCACGTAACGGTGGCCTGCGCTCTCCTGTCGGCTGCGCGTAAGTCTCGAGCCTCGGCGTGCGCTTCCGTCCGCCAGGCTCGCTCCTTGCCGACTGCGCGGGAGGGCCAACTTTTGTCTGTCTGATACCTAGCCGAGCGTACCCACGGAAGGCGTGGCCTTTGCGTCCCTCCAGTCCATGAGCGTGCCGCCTCCCCCCTCAAGACCCTTGGGCTTCTCGTCCGCCGCGCTCGATGTCGCAGCGCCGTCGCCCACTCGCTTCTGTCGCATGAAGGCGCTGAACAGGCTGGGACCAGTCTCTTGGAGCGGCAGTGCACTGGAGGACGCCGGGCCTGGCGTCGCTCCTCCGGCCCCGACTTTCGCACGGATGCCCTTCACGCTCCAAGCAGTCGAAGCCATGGGCAGCGCGTGCCGCTCGTAGATCTCCGGCGACGAGAGGAGCGGCTGTCTGAGAGTCGTCGTGAAACTTACTGCGCTCTCTCCCCGAAACGTGTCGATGTCGAGGGCGTCCGGGCCTGGATAGAAGAAGGCGAGGCGCGCTCTGGGAGGCGCGGGGACAATGTCTCCGCCCGTGTAGCCGAACACGGTGCGAGCGAGCCGGTCCAGGAGCAGCGCCCCTCCGCCGCAGGCGTACCCCTGCATGGAGAGGAGCTCCGCCTTTGCGCAGTTCCAGCTGCAGTACATGCCTGAGACGCGCCACTCGTTTGTGCGCTTGTCGTGGAAGCACGGCAGCGGCACGGGGGGCACGAACTCTCGCGTCCCAGGCTCGGGGCCAGGGCGGTCAAAGGGGTGCACGCAGTACATGCACCGACCCTCCTTCCACCGCGGAGGCGGCCATGTTATCGGCCCGTCGTAGGAATAGAAAGAGTTCCGGAAAATTTGAGGCTCAGAGTTCTCGTCCGACGTGAGGACGTTGCAGCACAGAAGGCGCTCCAATGGGACTGGCCCTCGGGACGCATCCGGCGACGTCATTGCCACAAACCGCTTGCTCGAGCCAAGATGTAAGCGAGAGCGACTATCACCGCACCCAGGGCGAGGGGCAGAACGGACGCCACAGCGGGCGGAGGGGGTGCGCCTTCACCGTAACTGCGCGCGTATGCGGATGGCCTCTTCCACTCGCCGTGGGCGCTGCGCAGGCTGCACATGGCGCTGCTGCCCGGGGCACGCACGCCTTCCGAAGGATGTGGCGTCATGAGGGCCATGGCGACGCCGCTGATCCTCAGCAGCGTGGAAAAGTCTCCATCTCCCGTCCTCTGCTTCACGAGGCTCGCAAGATCGGCATCCGTGACGAGGTCCTGCGCCCACTTCCGTGCCACCTCGGTGTCGGCTTCCATGGTTGCGATAATGGCGCTCCAGAGACGTCGCGGCGCTTCCGCCACTGTCCCCCGCTGGTCGTCGGGTTCGGGCGCGCGCGAGTGGCAGGCCACGTTGCCCAGGCGGGCCCACTTTCTGGCCTCTGGATTCGTCTGCAGGCGGCGGAGGATGCCGAGAGCCGCCGCATCTTCTCGCATGGTCTTTCCCCCCTTGGCCTCGTCCTCCAGACGTCGGAGAGCCCTCGCAATGGAGGCGTCTCCACACGTCGCTCCGTCGTGCTTCGCACTTAGCTCCAGCAGCGCCACCCAGGCGTCAACGCACTGGACGCTGGCGGAAGTAAGCGCGTGCTCCATTTCTTTGGCGGGATCAAAGTCCGGTCATGTCGCTCGGCTACTCTGAGGCACTCGACGTGCGGGAGGGCGTGGACACGGCCCTCGACGAGCACGCGCTCGTCGAGGCCTACATGGCGGTCTTTGGCGCATTGCGTGTCTCTGTGCGTATCGCGGCGCTGTCGGGGTCCACCGCCTTCACTTCCAGCCTGGCCCTCGGACTGGCCTCCTCGCTCGCCGCTTCCATCCCCCTGACGCGCGCGATGGGTCGGGGGACGGCGCCCGACCGCGCGCGCCGCACTGCCTGCGAGCCACACCTCACGCTTACCTTGACCTCCGAGGCGTCCATTCCCGACCGCCGCTCAGAAGACGCACTGGTCGCGCGCGTGGTGGCTGGGTCGCCGCTGAGCTCCCTCGACAAGGCAGTGCTCCTCGCTCTGCCCTGTCTGCGTCGTCGCACCGCACTCGCGGTTGCCTGGGTCGCCAACCGCTGCCGCCAGAGCATGGACGCGAGCCTCGCGGCCCTTCCTCTGCTTTTCCGCCCCCTTGGCTCCGGTCCGGGGGGAACTCTGCACGCAAACCTCCTGTCGCTGCGCCTGCAGAAGGACCTGACGATCGTGGAGGTCTTCGAGCCCAACGGCCCAGATGCCTACATGACGGGCGGCCTCGGAGGCTTGCTCGAAGGACTTCCCTCAGTCATCGCGGCGGCGGGGCTAACTCCAGAGCCCGTGGTGGTGCGCTCGGTCGGCCGCGGCATCCAGACCGCGCTGGGAGAATGGACCTTCTCGGCCTCGACGTTGCAGGAGAGGGGCTACCCCGTTTGCAGCGCAGTCTGCGTCTGGGCGTTTTCAAAGTTTGTTGATTCGGGAACAGAAAGCCTCGAACAGTTCGACCAGGAGCTTTTTGCCGAGCTCACTTCCAGCGCGACCGCACGACACAGGTTGCAGCTTGAATTTTTCCGCTACGTGCAGGCCCTTCGACAATGGAACGATTCTGAGGGCACAGGGGAGCTCGAGTCTGCCCTCGCCTCCCACTTCCGCGGGACGAATGTTCAGAAGCTCGTCGTGGGTCGAGGGTCGTCGGATCGCGCCGCGGTCTCCGTATCACTTTGACCGCCTGTGGGCGGGGGCGTTGCGTCGGCTGCGAGCGGCGGCGTTCTGTCTGGAATGCGGTAGAGGAGGCTCGCAGGGCAGACGCACAGCTGGCCCGACGGAAGTCGTCGGACAATGTCTAGGGGGAGGACGCCCTGTGCGAATTCGGCTTCGGCGAGCTGAAGGAGCCCGCCCACCCCGTCGCCCGGTCTGTCGCGCGTGCAGGGCGGCGCATTCCTGGCCAGGGCCGTCACGCGCGCGGACATTAGGCGGGCGTACTCGTATTTGGACACTGCCACTCGCGCGGCGCGCGTGGGTTCCGAGGCGCGGCTGGCGTCGCCAGCTCCGCGCTCCTCGGCGGGGGCCGCGCCCGCATTAGGCGTCCTCTCCCCGTCCTTTGTGCTCATTTCGCATCAGGTTCTGGGCCGACGAGCACTGTACCCTTTAGACCATGCGTCCTGCCCGCGAGTGTCCTGCGTGGCCGTGCGGGGGGGTTCGCCGGTGGGCAAAGGCGCTTGAGCCAGCGTGCGACAGCCAAGAAACTTGCGACGCCTCAGCTCATGAGGACGCAGAGGAGCTTTCCCCTGTGGGAGGGTCGCAGTGCGGCGAGGGTGCTGGGGGCGATTCGGAAAAGACGAGCTTTTCTCGCTCTTCTCCGGTGGGGTTCCGCATGGTTTTCTCCATGATGATGCGGTTCGCATGCACATTGGCTTCGGCTTCCGACATGCCGCTCTCAACGCTCTGCCGCAGCCGAGCAAGCTTGCACAGCATTTCTAGCGCTGCGCCGCAATTGTCCATGTCCATCATCGTCATGAAGGTCTGCGGATGTGTGCGAGAGAACTGCTCCAGAAGCTTGTCTTCCTTGCAGACTCTCCGCGCAGCCTTTTGGACGTCCAGATCCTTTGGGAGCGACTTCCTGGCCTCGACGGCGCGGGTGGCTAGATTCACGACCACCACTGCGGTTGCGTCCCTCTCTGGGCTCTCGTACGTGTACTCGAGCACATCTGTGTGAGGCTGCTGTGCCAGCCTGGCCATGCGGGCGCGCTGCGCCGCTCCAGCTCCCTCCATGGTGTTTGTTATGCTTCCGGCACCACTGTGCCTTGGGACCCAACGCAGCGCATGAGGAGCGCGCCTTCTACGGTACCCATCCTGCAAACGTAGTGGATGTCGGCGCCGGGCCAGCGCCCCTCCCAGGAAGTCTCCGGCCAGGGCAGGAAGACGGCGCTGGGCGTGCTCTGCCTAAAGACGTCCCCATTGTCGGCAAGGGTGCGGCTGTCGATGAGGACCAAGCGCACGCTCCACAGGAGCGCGCGCAGCTCTTCGTGCACCGCCTGCAGGGCATAGAGGCGCCGCGCCGCATCGGAGCCCTGGCGGAGGCGCGACAGGTACTGCAGACAGGCTCCGGCGCAAGGGTGCGGTGCGGCCCAGGAGCGCAGCACCTGGGCCGCTTTCTTCTGCGACCCCCAGGCGAGCACCTCCAGACGGGCGTCGCTGGCAAGCGTCCGAGCGGTCCTTAATAGCGAGCCCGAAGGGAGGACAAGGAGCGCCCGACGAAGCAGCGGGGGCGCAGCGGCAGCTTTTGTGGTCCGTCGCAACCAGTCGTGCAGCAGGTCCACGACATCCGAAGTCGCTCGAGCGCCCAAGCAGCGCTCGACGGCAGTGGCGTTCAAGCGCTCGCAGAGGCCGTGGAAACTGGGCGAGGCCAACTCGTCCAGGTCTGGCCCCGCCGTGTCCAGGGCCGCCATGCTCCGCAGCACGCGGCTCCCCCTCTCGCGCGGAGAGTCGCTCCCGTCAACCGCACAAGTCGCGAGAGCCCAAGCCAGCGCACGCCGTCGCATTGGTACAGGTGCGTTGCAGGTTTCGGCGAGCTGCACGACGCAGGCGTAGTAGGATCGCAGCTCCTCATGGCTCGGTGGGGGCAGTTCCCAGGGACGCCCTCGCGGCCGCACAGGCGGTGCTCTTCTCAGCACCACGCGCGCAGGCGACGAGCCTACCTCCAAGACAGAAGAAGGGGAGTTGCGGTTCCTGAAGACGCAGAGGGCAGAGAGCACAAACAGCCTCCCGTCCGGAACTTGGCGCGAGAGTGCATGGAGCATGACCGGGGAGGGTCCGGAGCGACCGGCATCCACAACGAGCGCTCGAAGGGGGCGCTTGTTCTCGTCGTTCCAGTGGGAAGCCTCCGACAAGACTCGGAGCTCATCACACGGATCGCAGTGTGCTCCCCCAGGGAGCTTGGGTGCGAAAACGTCCGCGTTGCGCAGGCTAAGTCCGACTGGTCCAGCGCGGAGCAGAACGAGCTGTCGCGCGATCCGCTCCGCGCACCCCCACCGGGAGACGCCATCCTCGACGAGGACGTGCACGCATTCCCCATCGCGCACATGCTGCCACGGCTGCACTTCCAGACATTGCTCCTCCCCAGAGGACAGAAAGATCATCCCTTTCTTGGGACGAAGGGCGGCTGCTGCGCTGCGGGGCCGGCAGCCGCGGCGCCCGCGCCGTCAGAAGCTTGCGCGGAGTGCGCGAAATAGGCGTAACCTGCTGCCAGGAGTACGAGGAAAGCAATGGCCAGTGCCAAGAAGAGCCAAGGAGACCAGCCGCCCATGGGCGGGGGAGGCGCGGACGCGCTGCTTTCGCTCGCTCCGACAGCGGCGATGTCGTGAACGGTGTCGAGTAGCTCCTTGCGTGAAGCGGGGCTCAAGCTTCGGCCGTCTTTCGCTTCTGCCAGCTCCGTCGCCGATGCGCCTAGGGACACGTGACGTATGTCCCTGTCCGCACTCAGCTCGTTGCTGTTTGTGTTGGATACATTGACATGCACAACGGTGCCTCCCTCGCAAGTTTCGCCCCTGGCGGCTGGAGGGCCCGGCTGCGGGGGCCGCGCCGCAGGGGAGGCCTGTGAAGGCACAGGCGGCGCGGGCATGGGCGGCGCGGACACCGGCGGCGCGGGCACCGGCGGCGCCTGTGGCGGTGGTGTCGGCGCAGGTGCGAGAGGAGCAGGCGACGGCCGCGGGGCCACGGGAGCGGAGGCAGGCGCGTTGCCGCCGCCCGCCCAGGCAGGCTGACGGCGAGTCAGCGCCAGGCGCAGCTGGTCCGACAGGGGAGGCTTTCCAACACTCGTGCCTCCGCCCGCTGCGCTCTCAAGGTCCGACCGCCACACCCGCAGGGTGAGGTTCGACTGCTTGTCTTGCGCCGCACCCAGGTGTGAGAGGATGTAATACGGCAGGCTGCTCGGGGCTCCTTGTGTATCCTTCCCATTCGTGAGCGGTTGCGTCCAGAACCAGCTCCCCCAGACCCCAGTAGCCGCCGCCGGTAGGCAGCGCGGCGTGGCGCTCCCCAGGAGCACCTTGACGTCCTTCAGGTTGCGGGTCGTCACTTCCAAGGGAAAGCTGATTCTGCTCATGAGGGGCCTGTAGGAGAGGAGGCCTGTACAGTACGCCACGCTGCACTGCATGGTCGTGTCGGCGGTGGTGCCGCTGGCGAGGCAGCAGTTGCGGCAGCAACTGTTGTCGCACTGCGCTTGGGCCTCACTCGTGCACTGCAGCACCCCAGCCGTCGGGCCCGCGACCGAACGGAACACGGAAGCGACCGTACCTGAGTTGAGGCAGGCGGAGTCCATCGCACCCCCCTCGACGGAGAGGATGTGCTGCTCCGTCACGAGACAGATCTCGCTCCCCGTGTCGAAGGGCTGGCACACGTTGATCGTGCTACCGTCTGTGAGCGTCACAATTGCATCGAGACAGAACTGAGAGATCGCCTGCGGATCGGCCGTTTCCTGGCTCAAGATTTTATCGCCGTACGCATCCACACGACCCTGGGTGCTCTGCATGAAACGCAGGTCGACCGCGGTGTTGTAGGTGGGCGTGCCACCGGCTCCTCCTGCGAAGGCTTCCTCACGTCCAGAGAGCCGCGTGTGCCCGTCCCAGCGCACGCCGCTTGGCAAGGGGCGCTGCGTGCTGGTGGCCAGCCCGAGGAGGACCTCCTCTTTCTCCTCGGCAGGCGCGCTCCTGCCTTGAAACGTTGCGCACCGCGCGCCCGCCGCGTCCAGGTGACTGAACGCGATCGTCTGGGCGCGCGCATTCCACGTCACTGCCAGCGCCTGGAGCCAAAAGTTTCCGGCTATGATGGTTTGGGTGCGCGCGGTAGCGTTGATGGGCGGGGCTCCCGCAGCGATGGCCGTCGGCTTGAGCATGAACCACTCTGCAGGGTGCTCCAGCGTGAAGGTAGGGGAGGACGTGTCTTCCTCCATCTCCCCCAGAGTCAGCGACATACCCTGCGAGGGATCCTCCGCCAGGCCTCCGATATTGCAGAACTCCAAGAACGACTCAACCTGCGCGCCGTCCGCTGAGCCCTCACAGCCCGTGTCATCCTGGACGAAGTAGGCTTCACTGCCCGTGTCGATGACGAGAAGAACACGGTCGGCGCAGACGCGGTCGCAGTAAGTCTTCACCTGTGCCTGAGTGACGACGGTGGACCCAAAAGACGCCCCGACGATGGGTACGGCCATGAAGCCTCCCATTGTTGCGAGTTTCTCGTCCTTGGGCGCCGGCGTGCAGGGAGAGCGGCAGCCCCGAGAGCTCGGCTTGGTGGGGACGTAGAGGTTCAGGAGCACGGCCTCGGGGGGCTTCTTCGACAGCGCCTGCTCAAGGGAGTTGTCCGCGAAGATGAGCTGCCCGGACTTGCGAGCTTTGGGTCTGCTCCCTTCCATCATGGAATTTACTTTGATGGCGCGGAGCTTCGACGCGGCCGCGCAGCGCGATCACGGCCGCGGGATCCTCTTTTTCGCGCTGCGCCTGTGGCCGCCCCGTCCCGTCGGCGCAGCGGTCACGGCGCCTTCGGCGATCGCGCCCCTCTGGGCCTGCATGGCCTGCATCATGGGCCCCATCACCTGCATGAGGTTCGACATGTCCACGCCGCCGCCTGGCGGCGCTTGGGACGAGAGTTGCTGCAGGACTTGTGTCATGTCCACGCGGCCGCCTCCCGCTTCTCCAGTTTGGCGGGAGAGCTGCTCCATGAGGCCGGCGATATCGATGCCCGCCCCGTGGCCGCCGCCCAAGGAACCAGCCACCTCGGACAGCGACTCGTAGATCTCCGGCAGATTGCCTTCGAACCCAGACAGCTCCTCGGCGCTCAGGTCCGCGAGCAGGTTCTGCCCTATGCTGCCGAGGTCCATGTTGCGGAGGTCCAGCTCGCCACGGGCGAGTTGCTCGCCTATGTTGCCGGCGACTGACTCGATTTTCCCCATGACGTTCTTGGGCACCGCCGTGTAAAGGTCCGCGTAGGTCTTCAGAGCCGCGACGTACTGCCAGAGGTGGTCGCGGGACTCCTCCGTAAAGTCTGGGTCCTGCCACTTCTCGCGAAGGTCCATGTCCCGGAGGTGATCAAGGCTCTCCACGACAGCAAAGAGCGCTTCGGAATTCTTGCTCTTGATTCCCTCCGCCTGCTCCTTGAAGACCGCCTGGCACCGTCTTATGAACTTGTCCTCGATGGTCTCGTTTCCCTTCACCACGGCGCGAAAGATGCGGAGAACGGACTCCGTATTCTGACACTCGGGGAAGACATCGGAGATGCTCTCCAGGAGAGTCTCGGCTAGCGTAACGAAGCCCTGTCGAAGCTTGTTGTTCTTGGGGGCGTCGGTACTGACGCACAGTTCTAGCTCATCGGTCGCCACTGCTTGCGGCATCTTGGCTTTCCTCTCTTCTGCCCTCGACTGCGCCCGCTGGTTGAACGCTCACCCGCCGTTGCGCCCGTCAAAGTATAGTAAAGGGAGCTCATGGAGAGCTTCGTGCCGCCGCCTCACCCTGCACCAGGAACCGCGTTGCATACGCAGCTGCTGCAGAGCGCGCTGGCGCAGGCCGCCTCCGCTGACGCCGTGGCCGACGCCCCCGAGACGAGGCTGCGACGCGGCCTCAACGACTGCGTGCGGGCGTGCCTCTGCTCACCGCCGCTTGCCCTCGCAGTTACGGGGCTCCTCGCACTGAGTCTGCTGTTGGTTATCCGGCCACCCTTCATTCTTCGTTTCGAGCATGACGCGCGCCGGCCCTGGAAGGGGGCCGTGAGCGTCTCCTGGTTTGGTGTGCTTGTCACCCTCGTGCTCACTCTCCTTGTTGCGGCTGGTCTCCCGCTCTTCCTTGCTGCTGCTGGGGAGTGAGGTCGCCGCGGTCGGAGAGCTCGCCATGCGCATCCTACTGGGGGAACGGGAAGCCCATCAGCGGCGCGAGCGCCGTGGGAGCCGTGCCTGGCACTGGATAGCCCCAGGGGTAGTAGGTCGGCAGCTGGACTGGAGGAGGAGTCGTGGCCGAGAAGCCCGTGTATACCACCAAGCAGCCCAGAAAGAGCGCGATGAAGACAAATAGGAGATAAGGGGAGCGCCCATCGCGGGTGCACAAGGACTGCACCGCCCCAAAGCTGCCGCCGCCTCCCCCATAGGCCTTTGCAGCCTCCTCGTAGTGCAGGAGATCGTAGAGCACCCCGAGCACTGCCGCCTTGCAGCGTGAGGCAAAGGTGTCGGCGACGGGGGTTTTCGAGGCACCATACAGGCGCTGCTGCAGCTGTTTTGCGCTTTCCACCTCGTCGATGCCGACGACCCCTGCGCGGCCGAGAGGGGTCTCGGGGTCACGCATCATCCGCGGCGTCGCCGCAGCAGCCTCCTCGCTGCGCACAGGTTCCCCTTGGATGCTGGCGGCGATCTGCTTGTAGAGCACTGGGGGATTGCCAAACATGACCTTGTCCAGCTGCGCGATGTCCCCCGTGCCTGCGAACTCGAGGCCCGGGACGGCATTGTTGCCGCTGCTCACGGAGTTCACTCTCTGCGCAAGATTCGAAGCCGTGACCGTCGAGCCCTCTTCCAGGGGGGCGTTGACGAAAGGCGGGACGAAGCCTTCGGCATTCACGGAACTTCGTCCTAGGTACTTGTTGTTGGCCCCCGACGCGACCTCGACGGGGACGTTGGTCGGTATCGGGTAGGTGAAGGCCTTCAGGTCGGGGAGCTGCATGATGCTGCGGTCCCGGCGGGTGGTGCCGCACCCCTGCTGCTTGATGCGCTGCAGGTCCGCTTCCGCTACGGTGAGGGCGTCGGCCGCAGCCAGCGCCTGACCATTACGCGTACTGCACTCCATATTCCGTTTGATCTATGGCGGCATATGCTACTTGGAGGTCTTTCGCGCCGATGGCACTCGTGGCGCGCAAGCCTAAGATTTTGGTCCCTCAAACTCGCGGGGCGTGCGTTCACGGCTTCCCTTGCGTGCGCACCTTCCCGGCGCGGGGCCATATCGCATCGTGTTCTTTCTGCGCTGCGTTTCGCCTCTTCCCAATTCCTTCTCCTGTGTCCGCATAAACCGCGGACCTTATGACGACACCCCCGTCCACATTGCTTGGCAACCAGGCATGGATGTGGGGGGTGCAGAACCAGACCTGGCTGGAGACCCAAACAGTCCAGTATTCTTCCACCACATACACGCTGCTGACCCTCATGTCTCTCTGACAGGGACCTGGCGTTTGGGCGCCAGGCCAGTTCTGGAGCGATGCCTACATGAATGGGAGTTGGGCTCCCTGTGGTGACCTCGTCGCCGCAAATCCCTCCTACTTTGCTACCCCCACCGTTGGCGGGACAACGCCACTGCCCTTCCCAGGGCAGGGGGCCGTGAATCCCGCGTAATGCGCGGGGCTCCCCGGGGTGGCCAGCCATTCCACGCTCCCGACGAGCTGGCCCTCGAAGTTATCCCAGCACTCCGTCTCTTGTGTTCGGGTCGACGAGGTGGAGGCGGCGTCGTTTGGATCCGAAACGGTCGCAGTTAACTTACACATTCCATGTGAGAATAATCCGCTGGTGGAGCCCTCCCGGCATGAGCACTGAGACCAGAGACGAACATTTACATAGGCTCCTCCACTCGCTCTTCGCCGCGCGAGCAAATCTCCGCAGCGCAGAGGAAGCAAGAAAACGAAGCGCTTGTCGAAGAGCCTCGCCCTGGGGCGCGCGTGCAGCTTCCGCACGGCCGCTCTTGCGAGAGAAGGGAGTCCTTGCTCAGCGGAGGATTTGTGGTCTTCGGGCAGTTCGTGACTCGGAAGAGAGGCGTCGGGGAACGACTGGCGGGGCACCGCAGCACGCGCCAGCCCTTAGTCCTCGCAGCCCGCGCCGAGTGCCTCCAGGTTCTGGCTCAAGGAAGTGGCCGAGCGGGCCAAGGTGGCCTCCTGGTCCCGTTTCACCTCCTTCCGCGAGTGCTCTGAGAGAATCTGGAAGCACGCGAACTCTCCGCAGTGCAGCCCAAACTCTGGGAGAAAGGTGTCCGTCGAAACGTTCGGCACGTGGCGAAGTACATAGAAGAGGTGTCTCTTCTGCCGCACGCGCATCGCCTGGACAAACCTGAAGATGCGCATGTACTTCTCCTTGGTCGCGGTATGGAGCAGCTTGGCTTCGAGCATTTAGGTACGGTGCGCAGCTCCGATCGCCTCTGCCTGCCGCGGCCGCGCGGCAGGCTGCGGAAGCGCGAGCTTGCGACAGAACTAAAACAGGACAATGCCGACCTCATCCGCCGAGACGCTCGAAGGCCGCGCCGGCGCAAGTGGGGAAGTGGGTCTCCTGGGGGAGGAGGCAGCCCAGCGTCTGCTTTCAATCTTCGTTGAGGCAGCCATGTCCTGCCTGGGCCAGATCCGGTCGATGTCCATGCAGCACGGCGACGGGAAGTTCAATGCGCTCTTCCAGGTCGGCCTCGACCTAGTTCAGCGCTGGGAGGCAGACGTCGTCCAGGAAGAAGTGATCAGGGTGGTGACGATCTACCCCGAGGTGCCGGCGCTGCATTCCTACGCTTTCCTTTGGCTGCTAGATCGCCTCTGCGGGGACTGCGACATCAAGACGCTCGAGGTGCCCCCGCTCTCGGACGTCTACGCCGGCTTCATGAAGCGCGTTGCCGCCCACCGCGACGTCAGACAAGGCCGCTCGTTCCTCGCTGGACCGGAGCTGCACCGCCGTACGGTCTTCGTCGAGGCCTTCCGCGGGTGTTACCACGATGTCCTGCAGCGACGCAAGTCTCAGAGAGGCGCATCGCGCCCACACATTTCGCCGCTCGGCAGAGCGGAGTTGAGTATCTCTCCGGACGAGGCGGCGAGCCAAGTCGGGGTTGCGGGGGCCACAGCCCGCGTACTGGAAGCGACGGGCTCCGCGCGGAGTGGAGCCTCTTCCGCGACCGTCGAGTCGAGACCTGCTCCGAGCGCTCTCCAGAGGGCGATGCAAGCCTCCGAGCGCGTGCCGTGCGGGCACTATGTGGCGGCCGAGGCGCCCACTGGGGGGCGCGCCCCTCCTGACGCGACCTTCTCTCTCCTGGCGGGGGCACCAGCGATTCCATGTCTTAGCGATGTCGCGCCGCCCTCCCCCAGCGACCGCACGAAGGCGGTGACCGTGGCGGGCCCCTGCTTCTTCAGCCACGACGCGCCCGCTTCGGCTGTGCGCTACGCGCCGAGCGCGGCGGAGGAGCCTCAGAGCGGACCCCCCACACGCGTGTAGACCATATTCGTGTCCCCCATCCGAGGGAGCGCCGCCCCACTGTTTCCCGCATAGCTCAGCTCCCAGAGGTCAGGCACGGGTGTCGCACTGGGCTGCGCTTCATTTACGATTACGACGGGCGGCACGGGCCTTCCCGTGCCATTCCTCGGTCCTTGCTCGCGTGGTGCCCGGCTGTCGTCGTCGGTCTCCCTTCGGCGATGGGGCTCCTCCGGGCGGCTCCTCCCTTCGTGGCCGCTGTCTTCAGGCCTGAGACCCTGCACCTGAACCTTGATGGGCACGTCGTCTTTTGCAAGCCGAAGGGTTATCTCCTCTGGCTTGGCTGGCACTGCCGGCGCGACGGGAGGGCAGGCCGCGGGCATGGGCGGGCAACTGGGGACGGGAGGCGCTGCACGCGGAGGTGGCGGCGTCGGCGCCGCCGCCCCCCTTCTCATCATGTGAAGGACGACAGCCCCAACAATGAAGATCAGCGCGCCTACCGCTAGCCAGCGGAGCCACTTCGGGAGGCTCTTGGGGGAACCGACGGCGCCACCGTGAGACTGCATCCCCCTGAAATGAGGCACCTGTAGGCCGCTTCTCGGGGATCCGCGAGGTGCGAAGGACCCTCCTGGGGCGTAGGGATCAGAGATGGCCGAGCTGGGCGCTGGGGAGAATCCTGGTGGACTCGCCCCAGCGAAGCTCGTCATGGCGTAGGGGTCTGGTGGTGCACCCGGGAGCGGGGCAGGCCCCGCGGAAGAGGCGTAAGGGTCGGAGAGCAGGCCCGGTGGCGCGGCACCAGGGGGCGGGAAGCCGCCTCCACTAAGGCCTCCACCGTAGGGATCCATTCCCGCCCCACCTGCGGTCCCGGGGCCGGACGGCAGTCCGCCTGGTGCGAAGCCCGCGTATGGGTCAGGCCCGTAGCTTTCGCCGGGCGCTCCGACGGGCGCCCCGGGCGCCATGGCGGCGGCGTAAGGGTCCATGGGTGCTGCGTTTCTTAAGAGGCGACTTTGCGTGTTCATATCTCCAGCGGGAGGCATCGCGAAGGAGGCGGCCTGCGCGAAGCGCGACATGGCTCTATTTCCTTGAGGAGGGATGCAGCTTCATGACCTTTGGGGCCCGACGGCGACGGGAATGAGGGCGAGGGCCCAGATGGCGCCGAGAAGCAAGGTCACGACGAGAGCTTCCTGCCCCCCGCCGGCCTTCTGTTGAGTCAGGAGGAAGGCGACGCACGCGGCGGCGGCCGCGACGCCTTGGAGGAGCACCATGCACAGCGGCACCCAGTCCAAACGCACGCTCCGGCTTCTGTAAAGTCGCCCCGCCAGAAAGCACAGGTACGCCATGGCCCAGCAGAGGAAGGCTACCCAGACACCCACGGCGACGGTGGAGAGAGACGAAGCGGGCATTGAGGGGCGTTTGCTCTATGCCGCGAAAGGCGAGTTCCGACTTTGCGAGTCGCATGAGCATCCGGAAGAGCGCACTCCAAGGTCTCCGAGACGATGGTGGGCGCGGCTGACGGAGGCCCAAAATTACTGGGAGGGCAAGGGAAATTGGAGTGGAACGCGCTCTGGGCGCGGGAGGCACCAGCACCAGTGCTCCTCCGTGCCCACCTCGATGGAGCAAAGACCAGCAGAGGAGCTCCCAGGGGCTGCTGAAATCCTCTGGACTTTTGCGGCTTTCGCTGCGCCCTCTCCGGCGGATCTCCGCACGACCCTGCCGCTGACGTCATACGCGCTTTCGACCCCGGAGGGCGCGCGCGCCCTGGGGGCACCAGTCGTCTCGCACTTCGTGCTGCGCCTGCTGGGGGCATGCAGACCCTGGGAAGCCGCACTGCTAGCGACATCCTCCGCCCAGGGCCTGGCTCTGGGTGCCAGTGCGTTTCCCGCGCCGAGCGAGACGGTCTACTCACTGTTGGCGAGGCTGGGGACAGCTGGGGATGAGAAAGCAGCCTCCAAGTTCCTGTCTTACCGTTTGGTCTATCCTCCGCCTCAAACCGCGGCAGGACAGGTCGCGGTCACCGCCCTCCTCCCGCACGCCATGCTGTTGGGGAGGCGCTAGCCCGGCTCTTCGTCCCCCACTCTTGCATCCAGGTTGCGCATGTTCCCAAAGCACAGGCCTCTCCTTTCCCGATGCCCGCGACCCTGAGACTCCGCCGCGTCGCCCTCAGCGCTGACTCACTGCGCCTCGACCAACTCGTCGGCTGCGCGGACGCCACGCAGCTGTGCGAGACCCCCTTTTCCCGCGAGGACAAGAAGCAGTCCCTCGCAGCCTACAGAGTCCTGCGCAGAGTCGGCTTCGTTACCGCCGTGGGCTGCACCTGCCTCCTTCCTGCTGCCCACGACGACGGAAGCCCTGGTGTCTTCGTGTGCCCTGCGCGACTTGAGGTCGCGGCTCTCTCTCTAGGTTGCGCGTTGCGCAGGGCCGAGCTGCGAGCTTTCGCCCGGACGGGACGCCGGAGCGCCGCCTCCAGTGAACTCGTCTTTGTTCGCGCACGCGTGCTCGCCGAGCAGTGGGAAGCTCTCGAGCCCGCCCAGCCGGAGGACGCCCAGGTCCGAGCCACCTTCCTTTCGCGCTTCGCAAAGTTCTCCCAGAAGCTGCCGCCCGCAGCTCTTCAAACCTCAGGCAGCTGCACAAGCGCTATTGTCCGCTGGTTTGGGCTGGCCTGCCCCCTGGAGGCGATCGACGAGCAGGCTTTGCACGCCCTGTCGATTGCCCTCGCGATAGAGTACCGCGCTGGCGAGCACTACGGCATGGACTGGCGCCCACTCGGGGTGGCGAGACTTCCCGAGAGACTCGTCCTCTACGATGCGCTTCGCCACTGCGCGCCCGCTTCGCTGTCATTCCTCCACGGCGTCGCCGTTCCTGGCGCTCCCTACGACGCGGGCGCGGATGAGCCCCTGGCAGACGTTCTCGAGCGACTCTTGAGCAGGCGCGCAGGCGCCGCACGTCCAGGAGGCGTGCGCTTGCTCGACGCCCTCTTAGCGCATCAGCCTCGAGACGGGCGCATGGTGGTGCTGTCGGCGCATGAGGAGGCTGCGCAGAGGAGTCGACGTGAAAGTGAGGCAGCCCCTACCAGTTCGTGACGGAGGCGTACGGACAGTAGTAGGTGAGCCCCTCGGCGTAGGCGCCCTCGGGGTCGATGAGGTCGCGCCCCGACATCCGGGCCACTCCCGTCGGAAGGAGATTCGAAGCTGTCATCATTCCATACAGACAGGAGCGAAAACCGGGGCCTGTGAACCTGCGTCCGCAAAGCTGTACCGAGCTGGTGATGCAGTCCAGGAAGGGATCGGGATTTGGCACCGACCCGGAGCTCAGCGCGCGCCGCGGAAGGGGCGTGTAGTACTCGGCATTTCCAAGGAAGGTTGTCGTGGAGTAGGCTTGCGGAAAGGAAGCAGCGCCTCTGCCAGGCATTGTCAAGCTCTGTTCCCTTTCACCACGTGAGAGGTTTCAGAGGGTCTATTCGTTGCACGTCGACGTCTCCTGCGAGCACCTCCTGCATGGACCTCACTGGAGGGGGGCCCGCATGCACCTCGAACCCTGTCGCCCCCACGCTCTTCGCCTGCTCGCGAAAAACGAGGGCAGCTCCTTCGAGCACGGCGTCCGTTGTCGCGATGCGAGCTTGCGGAGGTGGTCTGGAGGAGCACAGAGGTCCAGAGAGCGTCGGAGGGCAGGAGACTCCCTGCAGGCACAGCCACATGTCAGGGAAGAGGCCAGCACTCTGCTCTGAGAGAGACAGCAGAAGGCAGGCTTGCTGGGCAGGCATGCGGTGGCTTTGATGTCGGCGCCGGACAATTTGGCGGAAAGGTTGCAGTGCCCCAATGCCGCGGCTGTGGACTAGACAGCTCTCCCGAGACGAGCCTGCCTGTCCGAAACACGAGTGAGATGCACACGCAAGCGGCCCGCTTTTCTCGCGCGGGAGTCCCGTGTTGCATGTCTATTGATTGCTTTCTGGTCTCAGCTTTCGCACTCATCAGGCCGTCCGTTGGTTTGTCGCGACGATCCTTCACTCGTGCGTCAGCTGAGTCAGCAGACGACACTTCAAACTAGCTCATTCTCGCGGTAGATACCGCTTAGCCATTCTGCATCTTGTTCTTCCTTGAGCTGCCTACGCTGATACTGCACGGGAGCCCAAGCAGATTCGCGCGATATGTTGAAGGTGCCCTCCCAGCGTACCTGGGCTTTGGTTCCCCGAGGTAGCAGCGTGAAGATTAGCACCGCCTCAAGAGCAGGGCTATTGAATCCTGGTCTTGGTCCTAACGGCTGGGTGCTGAAATTGTCAGTACCAGCTCTGAGAGGACCAAATGAATGTCAGGTCGAACACACAACATGGGCCATCCAGCTTCCACACCCTTTGAAACGCGCACGTGCATTTATCTGTGTGCCGGGCGTCGCTCCGCCAAGGGCTTGGCCGAGCGCAACGATTGAGACGGGTGAGCGACAAACTGGCTGGGGGTCGTGTGGAGGAGCCATGCGAGAGCGAGTGCGGGCCATTTGAGGTGACGAGGCCCCTTCCGCTCGCTTCCTTTTCCAGCTGGATTTGCCCGGTTGCTTGGTAGGGGCTTGCATTGTCTGCTCGCTGCGTTGTGCAACTGGTTGGAGGGCCGCAAAGCCTCGACCATCGCCAGGCTGCAGAGCGCCACGATGCCACTTCGGGTCTGCATGGCCCTGGGGCAGGCCTCAAAGCGAAGATTACAGTAAGCAACCAAACGGAGACGCAAGTGCTCGCTGCTGGCGCGGTAGTGGATCTGAGCACACAAGCCACGTCGAAAGCTCCCGCAACTGGTTGGTGGCAGACCAACACGAAATGCATGGCGTTTGACGGCGCGCAGAGCCGTTTCGAGACAGGAGGTGACGAGCCTCGAGCTGCGCTGCCCTTTACCGACGCCGACGACGGCCTGCGCTCATCATCCAGCAACACTGATCCTTTCGAATTCTTACCGGCGAAACTCCGGCAGACCCTGGATGCGTCGATATCATTTTTTCCAAAAACTGTGACGAGCCGCCAAACCTAAGAGTGCACGACCATAGTCGCAAAACTGCGAGCGTTGAAGCTCCTCCACAACGGGAAAGGCAGTCTTGTTCAGCCAAGACAAAGAAAATCCCATTATGCTGAGGTCGGCCACGCCGCTCGCACAGCCTTGGGGCGGCGCCCTCTACCTCGAGAGTCGACACGAGCCGCTTTGCGCCCCGTGGCACAATTGGGCTCGAAAGAATAAGACTCGGATCTGCCGGTGCATGAGCTTCGAGACGGCCTCCCACCTCATCCATCGTGAGAAGCCCACCATAGTAATATGCCGTGGAGTCCTGTCCGTAGAGTCGCAGAGCTCCGGCGCTCATTACCTAAAGGCTCTGCAGACAACGGCCGCTAGCCTCAGGACGCAGCTTGTCATCATCTCGCCAGGCTCAGCAGCAGCCAGCAACGACGCTCTCTCGCAGGCCGCGCGCGAGGTTGCTCCGTCTGTATTGACCGTGGCAGTCGCGGATGGGACACGTGGAGATGAGACATCATCGCTTGCATTCGCGACGCGCTGTCTGGAGGAGGCGCTCGCGACCGGGGATGTTGTTGAGGCAGTTCGGGATGCTCAGTGCACTTCAGCGGGCGTCGACTTTTGCGGTCTTGGAAGTCAGCACGTCCTCCCCGCTGAACCGGCTAGCTGTCTGCTCCTGCCGCTCCACTTTCTACAGAGATTGCGAGCGAAGCTTCGCAATGCGCAGCTGGGAGGGAATCCAGACCTGCCTCCGCTTCCCAGTAGCGAGGACTGCAGACACACGCTGCTTCTCAAGCGAGGGAACGAAAAGACACAGGTGTAAGAGAAGCTGCGTCGTGTGGCCTGCCTACCTGTGTGCGCATCGACCATGCTTTGTGGTGCTCGATAAGAAAACTCGTCCATGTCTGCAGATGCGAGACGGCGCCGAAGCATTTTTGAGGGGCTCTTCCCGAGCGACGTCTGCTGCCGGATACAGGCCTACGCCAGCGACCGGTACCCCGAGCCGCATCCCGTCGCGGCGCTGCTCCACGAGCTACGCTACGTCCGCTGCTGGGGTCTAGTGGCGGTCAGCTGCACCGACGCTCTCTTCATCCACCGGGTCATGGGCTGTCCTCACTGGAGGACGTGCCATCTGTGCTCGGCTCCTTAGAGCTGCCTGGCGTGCTTTGGGGCTCGAGACTGGCGCCACGCCGTCGTCCCCTGTCTGTGGATCCGTCACCAGAGAGGACGCGCTGCAGAGTGATGGACATGTGTCGGGCCTGTGCAACGATGGTGGCTATTCTGGGCGTGAGGGTGTCCAGCTGCATCTGCAGTTCCAGGACGTTAGGCGCCGACACCAGCCGGACAGTCTTCACAAAAGACGTGTGGTAGAGTTTCGCGAGGTGGGCGACTGCGCGCATCTCTGGCTCCTGGTCCCCAACAGCGACCAAATTGGCTATCTGTCGCGAATTCTCTTTGAGCTCTGCGAAAGTGTTGCACTTCCAGAGGACTGGGTTGCCTGGGTGCTTGCGCCCGTGCTTTTCTCGGGCGGAGATGACCCGCACGCGAGCGAGCGTCTGCCGCAACTTGGGCAGCGGCTCTACGCACCGCTCAACCCAGCCTTCGTCAGCATTGGTGATGACCAGCGTCTCCCCAAGCCGGCAGCACTCTTGCAGGAACCGGCTAGCTGAGGCGTCAAAGCTGGCGATCACGGTTTGGGAGAGGGTCCCTCCCCGAGCGCTCGTGAAAAAGAGCGTGTCATCCCAGTCCAGGAGGATGAGGGTCACGCTGGGAGCACTTTTCCGTCGAGCCTCGTGGTCGTCTTCTTCTTTAATTACCGAGGCTCGGATGCCGAGCCTACACAGGTAACTTTGCCGCACGCGCTGTTCCTCGGCATCAAGAGCTGCCTCCCCGTCGGAGACGGCCGACATTTTCTTGACAGGTCCTACGTGGGCCGCGCGTCCGCGCCTAGACGCACGGTCGCGACGGATTTGCTTCGGTCACATGGTCTTCTGGGCTATTTGCGACAAGCTCGCGTTCGCCTCCTTTTGGTTGAAGTAGCTGATCATCCTGTTGTTCGCGAGGTGCCTCCAAGACTCGTCGCCTTGCTCCACCTTCCCTTTGGCGTAGCGCGCGAAAGGCGCCTGTGAGCGGGATGTGTGCACCTCCCCTTTTTGTCGCTCTAGGTCCTCGATGATGCGGTGGATCTCCTGCAAATGATTGGCGAGTTGACCGTGCTGCACGGTGACTCTTGCGTTCGCTTTTGCCGCGGACTCTTCTGAAACTCTCCGCGGTTCATCGAATGGGGTGCCCTGGTGAGACATTGGCTACCTGGTCCGTTTCTGCTGTTGAGCGGGAGCACCTGCACCGTGGGAGGAGGAGGCGCTCGCGCGCGGTCTTCTGCACGACGGTGCCCAAGCGTGGCGAAGAAGACCGGGCGAGCCTTTCTAGGCAAAAGCTCTCGCTTAATCGGAGCGCGCGCCCAAAGGCTGCCATGACTGCGGCCGACACCGGAGCTCAATCTTAAAGCTGTTGGATGCATGCAGAAATCGACGACGAGGGGTGGTTGGTCCTAGATCACCCGCCGCAAGTCCAGACGCTCGCACGGCGCGTGCCAGCATCCCCTCAAGACTTCGTGCATGTCCCCCAGACGTTTCGCTGTTGGCTGCGTGGGGAGCTGCGGCGCAGTCCGCGGGCCTGCGCCACCGCGGCGGGCATTTTGCTTCTGGTTATGCTGGGCGGCGAGTGGGTCGGCGTCGCTCTCTGGCTGCGGGACGTGGAGTTTGGGTACCTCCTCGCTCTCGTGGGCCTGCCTGGCGCACTGGCTCTGGGTCTGTCTCTAGCGTGGTCTACACCGCAGGCTGGCTTCTTCCTTCTAGCGAGCGCCGCCCACATTTCGAGTGTCTCCCACGGGTACGCGGCGCTTCTCCTTCTGGTAGTGCCGTCGCAAGAGGACAGCTGCCTGCTTGACGGCAGTCTTCGCTGCGCGTGCGGACTCGGAATCATCGCGTTGGAGGTTGGTGACGTGCTGCGCACCTCCCTCGCAGAAGGCGCTCGACCTGCTTGGTTGCTGCAAGGTGCGCAGGAAAGTCTCGAGCGGAACCTTGACTTCGTCAGACGAGCTGCCTCCCACGTCGTCGCGACTTTGGCGTGGGTGTGGGCGGCGGCGCAGCTGCATTGGGCCATCTGCGGGCAGGACCCTTTCGCCCGCATGCTCTCCGCCTCGGCTTGGTCACAAAACCCAGAGCTTGTGCTCTGTCTCCACGGGGCTTGCATGGTTTGTCGCGAGGGTCGACGCGCCTTATTCAGGGAGGTCCTTGACCACCTTCGCAGCGAACGGGATTTGCAGCGGCTTCTTGGCTGTGCTCGCTCGTGTCTTCGTCGGCGCCGAGCGACCGCCCGGCGCATCTTTCTTTGCGCACGGCGCGGCCTCCCCCCGCGAGCGGCGTTGCGTGCACTGCGTTTGGCGCGCGTGCTTGGGCCTGCGCTCCTCGTGCCGGCTACAGTGGCGGCAATGGGCGCAGCACTGCCCACGAGCGTGCTGGGGGAAGGGCTGAAGCTCTGGGGCGCTTGCCTATCTGTGCGGTGGACGGCGGAGCTGTGCCTTTTGGAGATCTCGCGAGAGGGCACTCTCTCGGGGAGTCTCGCAGACGCGATGGATCTCCTTCCTGGCGGTTGGGGCCTGACGGAACGGGGCCGACAGTACGGGAAGGGAGTCCTCGGAGTTCTCGAGACCTTCGCGACCGTCGCGGGCTCCTGCCAGAGAGTGGCGTCGGGGACCGGACTGTGCTCCCAGCCGGTTGCAGTCCTCAGCTCTATCCGTGCCTCTCTGCGGACCGGCGCGTCGGCCGCTGGGACTAGTGCCGGGCCGAACTGCGCAGACCCCGCCACCCCGAGCCTCCCGTGGCCGCTGGCCGCAAAGTCGGTTCAATAACTACTGGCGCGGCTTCAGGGGTCTCCTCTTCTTCCCCATGCCCCTCCTCGGCAACCTTAGGCTCGACCTCTTGCTCCTCCTTCTTTTTCTGCTCCTTCACCTTTTCTGGAGCTTCAGGGGCGCCATACCCGAGACGTCTACGGGCACTCCGGCTAGCTTCGGCGACGCTCCTCCCAAGCGCGGCGATGTGTTCCGGGCGGTAGCCCATTTTGTGGGCCCCAGCAGCAGCTGCTGCTCCGTACGCTCCAAGCATGAGGGCGTTCTGCTTCCTCGTGCCCTGAAGAGTCAGGGTGGTGACGAGGTTTGACAACAAGTCCCGTGCAAACTTCTTCCCACCAGCCTTTGATGGGACGAATGATCTGACGAGTTTCGTGATCTCCTTAAGGGACTGGCACAGCTTGGTCTCCCGCAGAACTTGCTTTTCGCACGCCGAGTGTATGTGTGTTTTGTTGAGTCCAAGGTCTTCGAGTGCCTTCTGCTGCTTTGGCCCCCAGTAGGGCACGCCCTGCGCGTCCTTCCCGGTCACGCCCAACGCTGCTTCGTCGAGCAGCACCTTCAGCCGCGGATGCGCCTGGATCATCTCCGCGTGGTTTCTCCGAATCTCCGCGAGATCGAAGAGAACGTGCGTGCGCAGCTCCTCGATGGCCTTGGCCGTCGCCTTGTCGTGCGGATCCACATCAGCCGGCTTTGCCGTGTGCGCCGCCGTTTTACTTGAGGGCGTGCGAGCAGCGCCCGCGTTCTTGTGGTGATGGGTACCAGTGTGCTTGGAAAGCATCGGGCGGTTTGTCTGACACGGAGAGAAAAGCGATGGCCCCCCGAGGGTGCGGCCATCGGCCGTAGCCGCTCACCGTTGTCCGCGGAAACTGATGCGCAACGACGGCCTCTCCACGCGAGGCGCCGCCGCACTGCGCGTCCTCGAGCCTTGGAACCATGGCCTCGGAGCGTGGATGAGGCACCAGGAGACGGCACGGAGTGCGCAAAGGGCGCTCCTGGGGACAGCCTTCAGTGCCTGGGCGTCTCGGTGCGAGTGCACGCAAGGCCTCGTCGGGGGTACGGGCCGCACCCAAGCCAAAGCGCTTGCCTACATCTTTCTTTCGCTCCTCTCGGCACAAGCGTTCCTGACTATGTTTCTTGTCATGGAAAAGTGCGTGGGACAGCCAGACGGACCGACATAAGCGTCCTCTGTGCAATCTAATGGAAGACCAGGGGCTGAGGAGCCAGGAAGTATTGCCATCCTGCCTTAGCTGACGCAATTTGACTGTGCATACAGCGGAGTCTTCCTTCTCCCTGTCATCGGGCTCGTCCGTGCGCCACTGGCATCGCTCATGCTCCCCCGCCCACTGCGCAGAATCCCCACAGTCAGGGAAGTGCGGAGGCGGCTGATGAAGGCAGCACGCTTGGCCGAGTTAGCGCGGCCCAGGACTGCCAGTTTCCTCCTCGGTCCGTACTCGTGCAGCTGACGGCGAGATTTCCACGAGGCGGCCATGGGAGTGACCGCGCTGAGTCTGCGATACGTGAATGTCTGAAGGACGTTGAAGGTCCCACATCTATATGCTCCTAGCAGGAAAAGGCTTTCATGCCGCCCTTCACTGTGCGCACGCTAGGAGCTCACGAGGATGACGATGCGTCCGATAGGGCACCATCTGAGGAGGAAGACATTCCGCAAGATGCGAGGACGCGGCGCCGCTCGCGGCAGGATAGCGCCCGCCGACGAGTCTCGAGCGATACCGGCGAAGCGCAAGATGGCGAGGACGATGAGGGTGAGGAAGCGAGCGACCGGGAAGCGAGCGACCGGGAGCCAGACAAGCAGCCAAGTGGCGTTGGGCCGTCAGTGCCTAGAAGGGGCGGCCCCTTACCAGCAAAGGCGCCTCAGAGTGTGGCGGCCTTCTACACCACACGAGCCTCGAATCAGGGGCGCGCCCTTGCGGCGGCGCAGGCGAAGGCGACGCAGGAGGCGCACGCCTTCTTCAACCAGGTGCTCTCCGCGCGCAAAGAGCACGTGCAGGGCGGAGCGCGCGAGCGGCTGGCGGCAGTTGGTGCCTTTGTGCCATACCTCCTTGTGAACGTGTCCTCGCATACGACGGATGCGCTCCTCTACTTCAACACCATGCAAGTGATGGCCCTTGTAGCAACGGACACGACTCCACTCACCTTTGCAAGGCAGGAGTCTCTTCTACGCTTTGTGGAAGCAGTCGGTGTGGATGGGCGCGTGCTCCATGACCTCGGGTCCCTGCCAGTCAGTCTTTCCGAAAGCAGCGGTGAGTTCTTGCTGCGGACTCACGAGTACACTCAATGGCTGAAGTTTGGGAAACCCATCCACGTGCCGGAACCTCTCAATTCATGTTTCCAGCACACAGTGCTCTCGCGTGCGGAAATTGGAGATGCCTTGGGTGCGCTCGTTGATCTCGCCGCTGCTTCTGCGGAGGGGAGTCTAGAGTCCAGCGCCGCTGGCCTTGTGTTCCGTCTCCTCTATATGCTCAGCGCCATCGCGCGGCGCTTTGCCAAGGAGCCTTTGGATGTGGGCGACATCGGGAAAGCACTGCTTCACATTCTCGGGTTGGCGACGCCGCCGCTGCGCGCGGCTGCCAAGGCGCTGCAGTCTTCGCAGCGGCAATCCGCCCAGACGCCCGTCGGACCCCACAAGAACTGGCAGAAGCTTCATGCCGCGCTCGCTGAGCCTCTGCATCAGGGCACTGCCGCCTTTCTGAGTTCCCGTGCCTCGCAGGACGTACTGGCCCACAGGCGACAGGACTTTGTCCGCATCGCCAGAGCCGAAGTGGCGCTCAGGATGCTGACCGTGACGGCCCTCCTTTTCCCTCTCATCGGATTCGTTCCAGAGTGGCTCGCCGCTGGCGGTCTCGCGGCCTCGCTCGCGGCACTCGTGTCGCACCCAGGACTCGAAACATCCGAAGATGTCGAGGTCGCCGCCCTTATGTTCCTTGTTGCGGTGGATCTTGGACTGGATGCCGAGCTGCTGGGGGAGCTCGCGACCCACGCCCATGTCTTCAGCGCAGGGGGGAAGGGCGACTTCGCGAACGCGCGGCGCTCTCTGGCTGAACGCGTGAGGGCTAAAGTTTGGAAGACCAAGAGCACGCACTTGGCAGTTGAAGCCCTGCGGAGGAAGGAAGGCACGGAGCAGCTAAGGATGAAGGCGGAGCTGCTCGTGCAAAGCCTGCCAGCCGGAAGCGAAGGACAGAAGCGTATGCACGTCACAGCCAGCGTCGCAGAGATGGAGGCCGCGAAAGAAATAGCGAACCTCCTAGGCCTTACCGAGGAGCCGGCACTCCAAGCGCTCGCGCTGCTCCCGGGCCTAGAGGCCGCGGCGGCAGGCGGAGAAGGAGCGCGCGTCTTGCGCGCTCGCACCCTGTCACGCAAACGTTCCAGAAGTCGGAGCCTGAGCTCTGCGGCGAGTGTTGCGAGCACACGTGTACCCTCGCGTAGTTTGAGCGCATCAGCGCCTGCGCCCCGAAGCCGTTCCGCAAGCGGAGGAACACGGGCGCCCACCCGCTCGCGCTCGAGGAGTTTGTCTTCACCAGCCTCGGATGGAGGACGTGTTCCCTCTCGGAGTCGGTCTGCGAGCGCGGGGGGTCCTGGTGCAAGAGGCGTGGCTGAGAGTCGCTCTGCGCCCTCTCGGAGCCGTTCCCAAAGCGCCGGCCCCAGGGAGGGTCCTGCGAGCAGACGCAGCGGCAGTCGCGCACGCTCCAGAAGTCGTTCGATGAGCGTTGCGCAAGCTTCGGATGCCGGCCCCGCAGGGGTGCGGGGCGGAACGCGCAGCCGCTCCGCAAGTTTGGCGGAAAGCGAGGGAGCGCCCTCTCGCAGCCGCTCCGCGAGCGCGGCAGACAGCGAGGATGCTGAGTGAGGACGCTGAGCACGAGACTCACAGCTGACAGTCTCCGAAGAGGGTCCTTGGGCACGCCAGTATGAGGCAAAGAAAAGCTTTAGGCGTCAGTAACCCTGCCAGTGTATGAGGCGGTATCCTTCGAACCCGCGGATCTCAGTGAAGGGACTGAAAGATTCTCAGGATGGCTGGAGCGGCCGAGCAAAGTGGCCCATTGGCTCCCTGCAGGGGGAGCAGGTGCCGGCACGTCCGGTGGCAGGCCAAGCGAGTGGGAGTAGGCCACCTCGAGGACGTACTTGCGCCGCTTTTTCAGGCTCGCGAGCCTTCGTTGCTTATCTTGGTGGGCCTTGTACAGGAGGGCCCCCCCAAGGGACATTCCCATAAGTGCGGCCGCGAGATTTGTGGCCACCTCAGCGTGAGAGCTGCTGGGGTTCATCTGTCTGTCCCGCTTATCCGCGTGGGCAGCCCGGAAGAAGTCGCGCGGGTCCCTTGGTTGCTCTAACGGCCTCGGCGCCGTGGGGTTGCAACAGGAGATGATCTGCTCCGGACTGATGTCGTGCGGCAAATTAAAAAGAGGGTCTCGGGGCATCTGCCTTGTCCCCACATAGTTGTCTTCAGTGCGTCGTGACAAGGGTAGAGGGTAGTGCCTATTCGTACCGAACCACTGCGCGAGGCTTTCCGCTTCATAACATGAGGAGGTGCCGGGCGTGCGTCCAACTCTGCACGGTGTCCGCATTGCTGTAAAGGGTTCCATCTCGATTGGATCTTTCACGGGCTCGTCGGGAGATATGCACTTATTGTCGGCGTCCATGTAGTGGTGGCTCTCAATGAACCAATCGTCGCTGGTACCTTCTCCTGTCGGGGTCCCTGCGCCGCTCCAATTCCAGCAGCTTTTGTTCGCGAGATCTGGATCGGCATCCAGTTGTGCTGACGAGTAGCGCGTGAGCACTGGCGTACTGCCCGCCGCTGCGCCCGGCGTTCGCAGAGCGGGAAGACCACCATCGCCAGCATCGTCGGCGGGTCGCACGGGGGACCCAAAAGGACGCAGCAAAGGTCGCATATTTTGCTCGTTGTGGTTTTTATGATAGGCCAGGCGACTTTACGCTGGCTAGGCTCAGCGTTCGCGGCGCGGCGGCGCAAAGATGGAACTGGTAAAATGGATAAAGGTCCGGGCTGCAATCCCTGCGAGCGGGGCGCGACCGTCCCGTCCTTTCTCCCCAATCCTTCGCGCATCTTGCTGGCCGCCATGGACAAGTGGGCGCTGGGCTCCCGCGCCTCGACGGAGGAGAAACGCGCGGTTCTCCTGGCGCTGGTCAGCGCGCTTAGTGAGGAAGGAGTCGCGTGCGCACCCCGCGTCGAATCTATCCCCTACCTTATTCTTCAGGAAGACCCTCCCGCGAATCCGTACGCCGCAGCCTCGGGAGATGCTCCGCCGCTCGCGGAGCTTCTCATGTGAGACACACGCAGGCGAAGTTGCGTTCGCGCTGTCCATAGCGGCATGCAGTGGTCAAAGAAAACAATATGGACATTGTGGCTCAGACCCTTCCCGGCCTCGAAGCGCATTCGACGGCCGTCGAAGGGGAGCCTCTTGCCCGCATACCGGAAACGGCCTTGGCTCGTCTCCTAGAGCTCTTGGAGCTCGCCGCGCGTCGGGGCGCTTTCGAACTCGAGGAGTACCAGCGCATCGGCGCGGTCTACGATCTTGCATCGTCATGTCTGGCCAAGGAGCGGATCGTCCGGCGGTAGAGGAAGAGGATGACTCCCTGCAAGAACTATTCGAGGGCGCGCTGTCGCTCCTGAGGAAGAAGGCTCCCCCGCCGCGACCTCTCCAAGTCCATGCGCGCACTGACGAGACTGCGCGTGCGATTCCGGGCCTCTACCCCTTCCAGGTTCATGTGCGCGACATCCTCGCAAACGACCAGGCTGAGCCTTGCAACCTCCTGGTAGCGAGCCCCACCGGCAGCGGAAAGACCTTCGCAATCGAAGAGGCAGCGCGCCTGACCCTCGCGGCGGAGGGCCGAGAGCATCTCTACGTCGCCCAGCCCCTCATCGCCCTTGCCGAGCAAGTCTTCAGCCGCCTCGGAGGAAAGACCGATCCCCGGATCTGTCTGCGAACCGGTCCCTCTCGGAAGGGAGAAGGTGAGGATGTGCGCGTCACGGTGTGTACTTATGAGGTCCTTGCGCGCAAATGCCTCAGCGACCCCGAGGCACTTGCAGCCGTTCGCTGGGTGGTCATCGATGAGGTCCACTACATTGGTTCCGACAGGGGGCCAGTCATCCAGGAAATCCTGTACGCCTGCTCGGGGAAGCGCATCGTGGCTCTCTCGGGGACGTTGCCGAACCAGCGTCAGTTCGCAGAGTTCCTCTCGAGCGTCAATGGCTACCCCACCTTCATCACCGGGGCCAACCGCCGACCAGTTCCCATCTCCTTCTACGCCTACACTCCCGGGGTCGCTAAGTGCTCGGCCCTCTCCTTGCCGCACATGCCTCCAGCCATTGACGCTGGCTCCATAGGCGGCGTAAGGTCCAAGCAGGACCTCCTCGCCTGTCTAAGGTGTCTCCAAGGTCACGACAGCTTCCCTCTCCTCGTCGTCCTTTTCTCTTGCCGGAAGCTTGACAAGATGGCCGGCTGGGCATGCACGCTGGACCTGCTCGACGCAGCGGAGAAAGCGCGGGTGACTTGGGCCTTTTCCAAGATGGAGGCGACACTGCCAGAAGAGGATCGGCCACTGTTCGACGCCCTCAGGGAGCAGGCTCTCAGGGGCATTGGGCGGCATCACTCTCACTTGCCAGTTCCGTATCTGGAGCTCGTCTGCCGCCTAGCGGAGCTTCGTCTAGCTCGCATCGTCTTCTCCAGCAGCACGCTCAGTGCGGGCATCAACCTGCCCGTCCGCACCGTCTTGCTTTGTGGAGCGCGCATGCCGCAAAAAGATTCGACGGGGGAGATGAGCTTCGATCTCCTCTCTCCGCTACTCTTCCACCAGCTCGCGGGGAGAGCGGGGCGCCCCGGCTTGGAGCAAGAAGGATACTGCGTGGTGGCCACCAAGGGCGCCCGTGGGTACTGCAGCGCCCAGGGTCTCGTCATGCGCGGTCCGGCGCCCATTCTCCCGCAGAGCGACCTAACGCAGGGCGACGTCCTCCGTGCGCGGCTCATGGGCCGCAGCGCAGGCTACGATCGGGCCCTCTTCGCGGATCCCCTTCTCCGCCAGGCGGTGGGCTTTGGAACCTCCTGGCGACAATCTGCGGAGGCTCTCTGTGCCCAGACGTGCACACGCGAAGAGCGTGCAGCCGGGCGCCAGGTCGCCGATGCCATCCGAACCGTACGTTCGAACCCGGCAGTGCTGCCTCTGGCCCGGGAACGAGGCGTCGGGACCGGGCGAGAACTCTGGCAAGACGACCAGGGCATCTTCCACATCTCCCCGGCCTCGCAGGCAGGGCACAATGCCGTGGCGCTGGGGACGCATTCCCAGCGGACTCCTCAAGTGCCCCTGCAGCACTTCGAGCAGGTGCAGGCCGTCAAGGGGGCGTTGCGCGTGCTATCCGAGGCGACCCCAAAGTCTCTCGTCGTCGCGTCGCTGGAGTTCTATGCCCGGATCCATGAGGAGGCGTACCTGGGGACGCCTCTCGCGCAGGAAGAGCAGCGCCTCTTTGATGCGATCCCCGACGCCTACCTCGATGCGTCTCGCTCCGTTCTGAGCGCGCTCGGTCGAGCTACATGCGCAATCCGGACGGTGGGTGCGCCGTGCCTCGTGATGGATTTGCTACTCGAGGCGGGCCAGATTGACGCTTCCGCTCTGGCGAGCGTGCTCAGCGCAGCCCTGGGCGAGGGCCGCTCTGCGCCGGCTGCCGAGAGCGCCGCCTCGAACGCCCGCGCGGCGCAGCTGCTCGAGGCCTATCCCAAGCTGCGCGCCTTCGACCGGCTGTCCGAAGCCTCGCTAACGGAGGGGCTCGCAAAGTGGATGGGGGGCGAGAGCCTCGTCAGCATCTGTGCGGACCAGGATTGTTCTGTGGGGGTTTTGTGCCGGCACTTGGTCCGCGTGCACGACTTCCTCGAGGAGATTGCGCAGGCTTTCGAAGAGCTGGGCGTCGAGAGCGTACCGCACACGTGCGCCGTGGCGGCGGCAGCCATCCAGAGAGGTCTGCCTTTCCTGCGGCGCGGCGCGGGGAGGGTTAGCAGTGAGGAAGAGTGATTAGGCAGGGAGTCACGCACAGTTGCAGCCCCTCGGCCCCCCTGTGGGGGGCGCTCGCCGGTTGTTTGGGCCGCGGCTGAGAGGAGTGTAGACAGAAAGAGAATTTCCCGCTGCCTTTGGCGCCGGTTTGGCTGGCTCGCGCACGGCGCGCAGCAACAGCTCGGGGTCCGTAGGCGTCTTCTCGCGGTCGGCAGCGGGATCTGGCATCGAACTGGCCCAGAGCCTGCGCGAAAGCCCCACTGGCGCAGACGCGGGCGCATCTCGCGTGTCAGGCCCCGCGCCCAGACGCCGTGCGACGGTTCCCGAAGACGTGGCACTAGTGCCCGACACGTCCGTCCGCGGCGTGGGCTCCACTAGGGTGCTCTCTCGGCGCCGTGCTCTCTCGGCCGCGCTCGTGAGCTGCGGGCTGGCAGGGAGGGCGCTTTCAGCCGCGGCGCCGCGCGCAGCAGCGCGCAGCTTCATGGCACGCCATGTACTGCGCGAACGGTATTCGAGCTCGGGACGCCCCACGCGCGACTGCATCATTTGCAGTCGCGCGTGTTTTTTCGACTGGTGCTCCTGCAGACCTGAGTGGCGCGGTGTGGTCTAGAATTAAAGATGGACTTTTCTTCGCACTGCGAGAGCCTGGGCCGCCTCCTGCTGGCCTGGGAGGCGAATGTGCATAGCTCCCTTGGGTACTTCCCGACGGGCTTTCGCCAGTCATGTCGTGAGCACGTCCTGGCTTACCTTAATGCGTTGGAGCAAGACTTGGAGGCAGACTTGCGGGAAGTGCGGGACACCCGAGACCGCCTCCTTGCTGGGGGCGCGGAAATGCCCCCCAGCTGCGAGGACAGCGTGCGCCAGTCCTGATCTACTCTGGCAACTGCGGACACACGGCCCTGCATCTCTTTTCCTTCTGCTGCGCGCCGTGGAGGGCGCCTCGGCGGCGGGCCGACAGTCGACGGTGTGGGGAATCGGCGTCTCGAGGGAATGCAGTGTGCGGAGGCGGCGACGTGGCTGCCTCTTCTGCTCGTCCTCTTCGGCTGCCTCGCGCTTTCGCTGCCGTGGTGCAAACGGCGCACCCCTCGGCCGGCGTGTCTCTTTGGCGCGGCCTCCTCTCGCACCGTGGGAAACTATGGCTTCATTTCCATGCACCTCGACAGCTCCGGCGTCGTGGATCTCGTGCGGCAAATGATGGACGAGCTGCACGTCACGAATGTGCAGTGTTACGATTGGTTCCCCAACTACTCCAGGCGCTATCAGGCGTTCGTCAACGTGGCTGGACTCACGAAAGGGAAAAGAGACGTTGTAGCAACGGCTCAGCCTAACTGGTGGACTTCGGAGAGATGGAAGGACCCGTGGTTCTTCTCCCAGTTCAACTCCGGCGCGCTGACTCCGAGTGAGCTCGCCAGGTTCATCCGCAACGAGGCAAACGGTAAGGAGCTAGGACGAAACGAAATGAAGTGCTTCCTCAGCCACGAAGCATGCTGGGCCCAAATTGCGCATTCGTCAAGACCAAGCTTGGTCTTGGAAGACGACGTGTCTCTGCCCTATGGGTTCTCTTCCGTCCTCATGCGCATCATGTCAGAACTGGACGAGTTGCTGAGAGACCCGGACTATGTACGTCGAAAGGGGGGCGTCTGTGTTCGGCTCGGGTCAGCCGGGACTCCCGCCACCCGTGCTTTGACGCCCGTGGCGATCCCAGTTGGCGGGTGCTTGGCGACGTTCGACTTCGAGACCGGAGCGTGGGCTTACATTTTGACTCCTCGGGGGGCTCAGTTGCTTGGAAAGCCTCAGCCCAGCCCGTAGTACAGAGGCGTGGCCTCCTCGAAGGTTGCGAGCTCGGCGGCAGCGGCGGTGGGCATTGCACGGAGTGCTTTGGGTTCCAGCCCTGCGAGCACCCCGAGGCAGGTCTGGCGCCCGCCCAAAAGCAGAACCTCGTGCGTAGGATCATAGACACGGCCTATGCCGGCGGCAAGTTCTCGCTTGGCCTGCAACAGACACTAGAAAGGGTTCTGGGCTGGCTCTGTGAGTATGACGACGACGGGCATGCCGTCATAGGTCGCCGCGCGGATTCGGGGAAAGGCGACCGCGGTCACCCTGCCGGCCGCGAACCCCACTTCCGCGAGGGCGCCGCCTCCACCTACAGCAAAGAGAGAGGTCTCGGCAAACTCGGTGGGTCCCAATGCACGCGCGGCCTCGTTGGCGCACCGCGGGCGGGACAATACGAAAGGACGCGGTTCCTGCCCGTGCCTCATCGCCTCGTTTTGCAGAAGGGCCCGAAACCAGGTGAGTTGCATGTCCGTCTCCGTGCGGTCTTGAGAGGAGGGCGCCATGGCTGCGTGGGCGACGCCTCCTAAGCACGCTTGATGAAGCTGGCCGCGAGAGCATGGCGCAATGGAGTCTCAAGATCGCAGAGCACGCGGCGAGAGGAGGGCGAACCCCAAGACGGGGGATGGCGGGCGCCGACCAGTCGCCGACTCCCCCTGTGCGGGTTCGAGCTCCAGGAACGTCAGACCCCAGAGGAGGGGGATGCCCTCTGCCGTGATCCACCGCAACTCGTCGTGAACGGCGCCAGTTGGCACAGGTGGCACTGTGGGAAGGACCTTCCGCCCAGCCTGGCAGCCATACGTCAGAACAAAGCACGGGCTCCCATCTAGCACGGAGGTTCCCCGACGAATGCGCCCCGTGAGTTCCACTCCAGCCTGCCATGGACAGCTCAGGTGCAGGATCTTGTGTCCGAGCTCAGAGAACTTATTGACCACGAAGGCACTCTCGGAACCCTCCTGGGCAGATTGCCAGTCTGGGAGAAGCGTCTTCCCGAGCCAGGAATTTCCATACAGCTCTGTGAACGCCCCCGCGAGGGCGTCGTGTCCCTGGCTGAAGACTTTCTGGATACCCGCGCAGTCCAGACACCCCCTGCAGGAGGAAGCGGGAACTCGGACGCAGATGCCTTCCTGAAGACCGATTCCCACTCCTCTTCGTTCCGCGCCGCAAGGGCCGCGAAGAGGCGCGTCGCTCGCCTGCGCTCCTTGGGGGTGAGGGCGACCGCGGCCAACGCTGGGAACGTCGTGCTTGCCGCGATTTGCAGAATGAACGTCTGCGAATCCGCTTGGAAGCCGCGAAAGTCCAGCAGAAAGCGCGAGAGACGGGGACCCTGGGGCTGCTGAGTCGTGTGCTGGTCGACTGCGCAGGCTGCCGTTAGCCTCGCAATCGCGGGCCATCCTTTGGGAAGCGGCACCTCTCTCCACTGGTTATCGGTCCCATAGACCGTCTCCTGGAAGCGCCACGCCGCGTAGAAACACCGCGTTTGGCCAGTCGGGTCCTTGCCGATGAGGGTCGTGCGGGCGCCTGTCACGAGCATCTCGGGCCACTGCGCTGTGAGTGCCGCCCCATGGGAGAGGCCCGCCGGGAGACGTAAGAGAGTTTCAGGGAGACGGACGCTGTCCACGGCGGGGCTCCCGTTGTTATCCGCAGTGACGAAGTGCCAGGACTCGTGGGGCGTTTTTCCCGTGGCGACAAGGCACTGGAGGGCCGGGCTGCCACGCCCACCCGCATCGATGCCCCCAGCCACGTAGAGCATGGCGCAGGAGGTCGTACCGTAACGGCGATTCTCCCCACGCATGAAGACGCGCCCCAGCATAAAGGACTGGACGGGCATGGGGAGAGCAGGCCCCTTCCACCAGGCTGACTGCTTCTCGGCGGACTCGTCGAGATCGCAGTAGAACGTGGCGGTTCCGTCCACGAGCCAGAGACTTCGAGCCCTCGAGCAGCCTCCGTACCTTTCCGCTATCCGCGTGGCCAGCGTCGGATTGCGCTGGTCCAGCGCCACGTACGCGGGACCGCTGATATCATCCAAGAATTGAAGGCGCGCACCTTCCCTGAGCCCATGTGGCGCGGTTGCCCACTCACGCACCGCCTGAGTCCGGATGTCCAGGGCATACAAGCGCTTGTCAGCAAGGAAGCACACCAGCCCGAGGCCCGAGCTGCGTCTTCACGTCCTGATACTGTGGCAGGTATGCGGTCGATGAAGGCACCCCCGCGTCGGGTGGTAGTTTAGCGAAAGGCTCAAAGTGAAACGTCGTCGCGCCTTGGGAAGCGCTTGCCACGAAGACGTTCAGATTAGGTTTCCCATCAGCGAGGTGTCCTCCCAGAAGAAAAACAGTGGGGTCGCGGGAGATTCCGCTCCAGGCGCTCTTCGAGCCTGGTGCAGGTCCTGCGCAGAGCAGGAAGTCTTGTACGTCGGGCCAGAGCGCCTCCGCGGTTAGGAACTCGGCGGAGCTCTCCTCGGCATCTTCCTCCCTGTGGGGGCTCAGGCGGGCCGACAAAGGTCGGGACTATCCACGTGCGATGAACACAAAAACCAAGAGGCCGACGAAGACTAGCACCCATGCCCCTGCGGAGACTTCAGGAGGTGTTGGGTACATTTGTTCAGCTTTGTCCTGGAGTGGATTTGTAACCCGCCAGCGATGGTCAGCGAAAAAGCTGCGGTACGAGAAAAGACATGAACGGAGCGGTTCCTCTGGTGGCCACGCGCGACCTCCTGGCTGGCTCGTCCGCATTGCTCCCCACGGCCTGCACGGCCCTGACCGGCCCTGCAAATGTCGACGGCGCGTGCATCATGGGGGGGCGTCAGATGCCTGCCGGACGGAGAGGCTATTACGTGCCCTCTGTGGGGCTCGACTCCACGGATCGGTGCGTCGCCTTCCCTGTGTACCTCATGACGAACGTGCCCTACACGAATGGAAGAGTGGCCGGCTCGAACTACGCGAACTTGGCCAACATTTACACTTACACACGGCTCAACGAGAACTGGGCCACTGCTTCCGGGTAAGCAGGCCAAACCCGTGCTTCAAGAAAGGCTGGATGGATGCTCCCTGCAGCTGCGGGTCTTGGCCCGCGGACGAAACGGCGCCCGATGGAATGAGCCTCGGTGGGCTCTTCGAGGTCGAGGCGTGGATGTTTGCCCCAAGGACTCGTCCTGGAGGTGCCTTTCCCCCAGCGCTGGACGCCAAAGAGTGGGCTGCGCTTTTTGGCCCTGCGGTCTGGCGCAGCCCAGCCCATTTGTGCCGGCTTCTTGCCGAGCGGCAGGGCCCAGCCGCGACGCTCCGCGCATTTCACGCGCACTGGCGCCAGTGGGACCCAGTCGCTGTGCTCGGGGCGGCGAAGGAGCGGGGAATAACGCGGCTGCGTATTCCCTTGGGTTGGCCCATGTTCGCGCCGCCTGAAGAGATGGGCTTCGCACGGCTCAACGGCTTCGTGGCAGACCCTTTCTCGCGAGAACGGGCGGCGCATCCGCTGTGTCCCCCGGACGACTTCCTGTTCCCCTGGCTCGCACAAGCGAGCGCCTTGGGTATGACGATTCTCCTCGATCTGCACACTCTCCCGGGTGAAACTGGCGCAGGTTACGCCTTCGTCTCCTGGGCCGTCGCGGTGGCCGCGATGGTCCCCGCGGAGAGGGACCGATGGCTAAGCGCCTACAGGAGCGTCTTGCATGGCTTCATCGGCTACGTCGGAGCGTTGCCCGCGGACGTCCGCGCAGCTGTTGGCGGCGTGCAGCCTAGCAACCTCGGCTTGACGATGGACGCCGAGAGCTATGCACGTCCGCGCTTCGCCGGCGAGCTCGAGACCGTCCTGGTAGCCAAGAAGATGGCGGACTTCGCTCTCCAAGGGCTGCATGCAGCGATGGGAAAGTCGATGCCGGCCATCTATTTCAACCTCAATAATGCGCTGACACCGAGGGAGGTGTCCGAGTACATGGAGAGCGCTGCGGAGTGGCTGGAGGGCATGGGGCTCGACCCCTCAGAAAAGCTGGTGCAGGCAAGCCACCTCTTCGCTCTTGACTGGCCCTTCGTCTTCATGCTTCCAACCGAAGAGGCCGTCTACCGCTGGGTCCTGGCTCGCTTCCCCGCGCGCGGTGCTCAGCGCTGGCGCACTTGCTGCATCGAGTGGTCGGCCGCACCCCCCCGCTCACGAGTGTTCCTGAGCGCCGCCCAGGAGCCCAAAGATCCTCTTCCAGCGAAATGGAAAGTGAACGTCTTTCGCGCCTTCGTGCGCGCTTTTCGGGACGCCGGCACGGAAAACTACTTCTGGACGTGGGACGTGCCGCAGAGCTGCGCTGTGCCGGCCAGACCCAACCAGGAGAGAACGTTCTGGAGCCTCTCCTGTGCGCTCTCCCTTCACGGCCAATAGCCCCTCGCTTATTCTAAAGCCAGCCTTTTCTCTGCCTTCACGAGAAATGTCGAGAGGAGCACCTTCGGATGCGCTGGTCGCGGAGCCGCCACCGAGCCCTGGCGTACAGGCGGCGGCCGCAAAGCCCGAGCTCTCATGTAACAGCACATGGTCACAGCCCTGGCAGATTGGTGAATGGTCACAGCTCGGGCTAAATCCCTTCGATGAGACCTCCTTGCTTCAGGAGCAGCGGAGCCTCGTGACCTTCTGCGAGGCGCCGCTGGGCACGCTCGGGCCACTGCAGACGGAGGCCCGCATCGTTCCCTGCCTGGCCTGTCCGCAGGGTTACGAGTTTGGGGAGGACCGCACGGCGCTGCGCTGCCGTCCAACCCCCGATTGCAGCGCGCAGAAATGCACGACCTGCCAGATCCAGTCCACCCAACCCTACTTCACGGGGAGCTGCGATGCCTGCATCACCTACGGCTGCGACCCAAACTCTAACAGGTGCTCGTGCGGCTGATCATAGACAGGCTCTCTTCCTCCTTGGCCCGAAGCAAGGTCTGGAGGCTCACCTGCTTTCTTGCGAAGTACTGCAGCATCTCGGGGTGGGAGCTCAAGCAGTCGTCGTCATCTTCGAGGACGCGCGTCCTCTCCTCAATGGCGCTTTTCATGCAACGAAAGAGTTCTTCGCGCTCCTTGCGTCGAGCCTCCTCCGCGCGCATTTCCTTTTCGAGCTTCTCGCACTTTTCGTGATTGGCCTGCAGTTGGGACTGGACGCAGGCCCGGTCCTCCTCATCGAAGGCCGTGGGAAGCGCGGAGATGCGCTGGAGGAGAGCCTCGAGCTGACGCCTTAGGACGAGTGCGTGCTGGCGTTCGGCTTCGAAGCTGTTCCTGCGCTCCGTCATGCGCTGGCTCACCTGCGCAAGAGTTGCCTCGTAAGAGAGTGCCATTTTCTTCCACCCCTACGAAACACCCCAAGGATTCTTGAACGCTGGTATCACATCTTCCACCGCTTGCCGCAGGCGGTGCAGTTGCAGTATACGGTCGTGCCTTCATCCGCCGACCGCGTTTGTAAGAAGTCGAAGGCTATCTCGGAAGAGTTGCACTTGGCGCAGCGCGTCCCCGCATCGGGAATGTGGCTGAGGTCTGGGCTGCTGAGGTCACGCAGAAGTGCACCCGCCTGGTCGCGCAAGCGCCGGGCTTGCTCGCAGAGCTCGGCACACGGTACTCGGTGGTGCACCTCGCGCGCCGGCAGTCGCAGGAGCTCGGCGTACGCGCGCGGCGTCTGCGGATCCAGATGTCGGAGTTCCTGGAGGCGTCCGGCGGTCACTAGGCGCAGGGCACGCAGGATTGTCAGAGGGTACGCGGCGCTATGGCCCTGGCACGAGGCGAAGGCCGCGTGCTCAAGCTCCACGGCGTCTCGGCGCAGAGCGTGGAGAGACGAGGACCGAGGCGCGAGCGCCTCGGCCAGGCTGTTCAGGCATCGCGTGCGCACATCCATCGCGTCGGTGCCAAATCCCAACGCTCTCGAAGCCCCTACTTTTTTTGTCGGCCATTGACAAACAACGGCCGCGTGATGTCTAGCGATGCGCAGAAGCTCTTCAACGACGCGTTCGACTCACGATTCAAAGACCTGCAGAGCATGTTCGAGACCCCCTCGACCGACATGTCCGCCCTCGACAGCCCCGAGGTACAGAGGCTGCTTGCCAAGCTAAGCTCAGGCGCTGGAAAATCGGGCACCGAGTCTTGCGCACCGTGCGCCGCCCTCGCTAAGCCTTTGCCCTGCGCCTCGCCGCCGTCGATGCTCAAAGGAGGAAGCGGTATGTCCTGGCTTTTGGTGATTCTTCTCGTCGCTGGCGTGTTCTTGGTGGTTTACGGCCTCTTGCAGTTGTTCCGCTCAAGCTCCGAGCGCAACCGCGCCGGCAAAATCGATCCTCGTGCAGGCTCTCGGGGCACCTTTGGCGCTCCGCACCTCAAGATCGGCAGCCAGGGCGGCGGCATGGGCGGCATGGGCGGCACTGGCGCTGTGGTTGGAGGTGCGGCGCAGGCCCAGCCTCTGCAGAGCAACCAGGGCCTGGATGAGGAAGACCCGGACAAGGTCATCCCAGACCCATCCGAGGCTGGTGTAACCTTTGTGTTCTTCCACGCCACCTGGTGCGGACACTGCAAGCAGTTCCGTCCGATCTTCGAGGAGGCTGCCAAAGCCGCGGCCGGCAAGGCGAAGTTCAAAGCCGTTGTCAGCGACGTCCTGCAGAAGTCGAAGCACGCCGAAAAGGTCCCCATCCGTGGCTTCCCCACAGTCGTGGTCTTCGTCAACGGGCAGCAGGCCGACACTCTCGTAGGCAACCAAGGCAAAGAGGCCCTCGCGCAGTTTATCCAGAAGTACACATGAGGTTCCCCACTTAACTGCGCCCTCCGCACAGGAGGTTCACCCACAGGCCGGTAGGGCTGGCCCGCACGCTGGCCCGCACGCTGGCGCGGCGCCCGTGAGGCAGGGCACGGCGCAGCTTCCGTAGCCTAGCCCGACGGGTGGTCCGCACCAGCCCCGTAGGGGGCACGTTCCGTAGCCCCATGCAGGTCCTCCAAACATCGCCCAGGGCGGGAGTCCACCTGCCCAAGGCGGGGGTGGTCCACCGTAGTGGTACGCGCCTTCCTCCCACCTTCCCCCGCACCCGTGCCGCCCACGCGGCGGGTGCGACTCCCACCCCCGGCCATCCCCTCCATAGACATTCACGTGGTTGTGGATGACCGTGGCCTGCTGCTCCTCCCCCCTCTGGTGCGAGACGGGGAAGCGTCCCAAGCGGGGCTGTGCTTGCGCGCACCCTTCGCTGTCACAGTCTGCTTCCGTCGCGTCGCTCTGCGAGACGACCGAAGGCGGTGCGCTCCCACGCTGGGAAACTGGTCGCATGCGCGGGGGACGTGTCGGCCGCTGTCGACTGTCACGTCGACGCATTCTTTTCTTAACGAGGCATGCATGAACATTCGCTTTTCCACGAGTCCGTCTCCGCGCGGCGCCCTGTCCTGGGCCGCTAGGGCACTCACGCGCGCGCACTCACTTGTCCACAGCTGCCTAGGCGACGACTGCCATCCGGCGAATGGCGACGTCCACGGCTGTGCAAGCTGCGCCTAGAAGGAAAAGACAGAGAGCTCCGCCGCGCACCGCGCGTGCGGTTGGCCTCGTGCAGAGTTGGAGCTCCTACGCGACGTCCGTGGCACCTAGCGTGGCGTTCCGCAGGCGTTCGGTGATCTCACCCGTGGGTCGCACCTCCAGCGTTGCGGGAAGGCTTCCGTCGCCGCCGCACTCGAGGCGTCCGACGCGTACGAGAACGGTGGGAAATGCCGAGGGGCGCGCCCAGGAGTCCTGCGGCGAGCGCGCCAGTCCGGTCGCGTCGAGTGTGCAGGAGCTGCCGCTCGCGTCGGAGAAGTCTACAGCCCCCTAGAATGGGCACTCGTGGGCCCACAAGTCGGGAGCCTCGGAGAGCAATCCGTTGCTGTTCTGGTAGAGCGGCTCTGCCCAGAATGCGACTTCGGCGGGCTCTCCCTGGGTGTTACCCAAATGAGGATGAACCGTGCGCTGGGCTCGTGGATCGTCCAGTGAGCTCGCAACTTGAACGCACTGCGAGCCTTGCAGACCTGCTGCGAGGAAGAGAAGGGTTCCCAAGAGCAAACCGCTCGAGGTCAGGATCGTACCCGTCGGAAACGCTGCGGAGAAGCTCCAAGTGCTCTGAGTCTGCTGCCCCACGGCTTCAACACAATCCCGCGCACTGCCGCACTCCACGTCCGAGCAGCGAGGTGCGCAGGCAAGCGCACGAGGCGGCTCCTCTGGAAGCAGTGCTTGGTGGAGCGGCGTCCGCAGGCGGGCCGCGGCCTGCGTAAGTGCACGGGCGTCAGCTTGGAGAAGCCACTCACACGCGACGAGGCAGTAGAGCGTGATCAAAAGAAGAACGGCGCCAACTGAAGACACGGCCCCCGCGAAGCTTCCCTGGGCTGGTCCTGGTCGTGCGGAGTAAGCACACACGTAGGCCAGATACGTGAAGGCGGCGACTACCTGCGCCCCGACGATCGGGCCATCCCAGGTAACCGTGAGAGCGCCACAGCGCACGGCGCATGCGACGACGAGCATGGTGAGCGCGAGGACGTTCACGGTGTAGTATCCCCGCTGCCTTGCCAAGCGAGGGCATCTGCCGAGAAGCGGAGGGCGCAGAACAACCACAGCCCCGTCGCCTCTGCATGGGCGAGGGTCACGGCCATGGTCTGCACGTTCAGGTCTGCGCCCTGCTGTCCAATCAGGTACTCTTGCGCCGAGCCTTGAAGTGTTGCCCTAGGCGTGTCGCGCTCGAAAATGCCCACGGCGAGAATGTGAACGGTGCAGACGGCATTGAAGCAGATCCGGAGGCCGTCCGCGAAGAGGGGCGTGCCACTGAAGTTCGACTCAACATTGTAGCACGCCATCATCACCTCCTGCACCGCGTTTCGCCAGAAGGTGAAGAGGACGACTTTGCAGCAGCGTCGGTAGTCCCAGCGTCCGTGGACGAACATGAGCTGCCGGACGGCGCGGAAGGCGCCAATCGAAAAGTGGGAGGCATTCGCTGCCTGGTGGCCCTCTCTTCCTAGGATGCCAACGCCTACTTTGGCCTCCATGATCATGGAGCAGTCGTTGGCACCGTCCCCAATGGCCAGAGTCACGGGCCACTCGCCCTCGGCCGCACTCTTCTCCTGCACTGCCCGGACCACCGCTCCCTTCTGGGCTGGCGAGACTCTGCAGGCGACGACGGTCGCACAGGACATGCCTACTTGCACAAACTGGTCCCACGCTGCCGCTTGCTTCTCGGCTGCGGTGAGGAATGCCCCGGAGACCACGAGCACGTCCTGCCCCAGGGCCGGCCCGCGGCGAACCATGGACTGCATGATCGCGTCATTATCCCTCGCGTTTCCGACCAGGCGATGAATGGCGGCGTCCGACGCGAAGAGTCCCGCGCGTAGGGCGACCGCTTCCGCCGTCAGCGGGTTGTCGCCGGTAAGCAGCCATACTCGGACCTGAGCCTCGCGAAGGAAGGCCATGCACTCGGGAACTTCAGCTTGAAGCAGGTCCTCCACAGCGACGGCCCCACTGGCCTCGAAGCGCGCCTCCACATGGGACGCCAAGGCTGCGAGCGCAGCAGCTTTCGTCGGACCAGGCAAACACTGCGCGGCGTGGTGCCTGGCGGTCCAGTCGCGGACCTGCTCTTCGCTCACGATCCGGAAGCTCGTCACCAAGCTCCAAAGGCCGGTTCCAGAAAGGTGCCGGACCACTGCGGTCAGTGCCTTCGCGCTGTGGAGTTCTTTGGGCAGGAGCACCGAGTCGGCACCTTTCAGGAGGAGCAGCCCCCCTTCCTGGCATTGCTCCTGCACAAGGACGGACATGCACTTGCGTGCGGAATCGAAGGGGAACCTGAGCAAGGTCTTAAACAAACGGGGCGACGTCGCTCCAGGAGGCAGGAGCCTGAGATAGCCGTCACTGTCTTCGCCGCGCAGGGTCCAGCCGCAGTCCCTGCAGAAGGTGAGAAAAGCTTCCTCCTCGGGGCACGGTGCGGCCCAGGAACCGTCGGCTGCCACCCGCGCGGAGTGACACAGCGCCAGGCTCATGAAAAACATCTTCGCCTCGGGACTGCTCGCCGTCTGAGCCACCTTGTCTCCACCCACGTCGAAGACCTTGGGCGGGCTACCGCAGGCGAAGCTGCGCACCTCCATCAGGTTCTGGGTGAGAGTGCCAGTCTTGTCGGAGAAGAAGAACCTCACTTGCCCCAGCTCGTGCGCCAGGTTGGCCGCTCGGGGCTCCGCGTGGACGTTCTCGCAGAGCATCTGCTTGTCCGCGCGGACGTAGAAGGAGAAGGCGACGTTCATCACCTCCAGGGTGGAGTAGAGCGAGATGGGCACGAGGTTCCAAAAGAGCACAAAGAAGCTTATGCCGTAAGCAAGACCCGGCGGAAGACACAGCTCCTTCTCGTGGGCGGCGAGCAGGTAGGGAGCGTCCGCCGCAGGGACCTGCTGCATTAGCATTGCCACGACGCTGGTGACGGTCAGGAGGCCCTGCAGGGCGACAGCGTACACCATTACGCGGTTGATGGCTGCATCCAGGGTGGGGCTCTTGCAGGGAACGGCGCGGGAGTTGAGCTGCACTTTTGTCTCGTCCCCAGTGAACAGCACGACTCCCTGGACGGAGTCTACGCCGCGGATGCGGCACCCACGCAGGACGCAGTTGTTCAGGTCGAAGGGCCCCACCGTACCGTTGGAGCCGACCGCTCCGTCCATCGAGTAGATGTCCGCGGCGGGGGGCGACACATCAATGTCGCAAGGCGCTGTGGGCAGCGAGAAGGCTCTCCGCTCTTTCATGTCTGTCTCGCCGTCGAGGTTGCGGGTCGAGACAAAGAAGACCCTGTCCGGGGATGAGCTGGAGAAGACAAGGATGTCAGCTGGTGCCTCCTCGCCCTCCTTGAACTCAACTGTCATGCCCGGAGCCAGCTTGCACCATGGGAGGGTCTGCTCCGCTCCGTCTGCCCCGAGCACCTTGCAGCTCCGCTCAAAGTTGACGCGAGCGTCGCGCCGGTGCCGCTGGATGTCGTCTGCAGCGGCTACCGCCGCAGAGAACAGCATCATCATCGCAAGCAGTGCGATCGTGGACCACGCGCGAATCGAAGGCATGAAGAGACACGAGTGTTCTCCGAGCAGCATCAGAAGCGCCATGCCAAAGAAGTACGCGTTGGCGTATTGGGAGAACTGCTCCCGCAGGTTCAGAGGCACGAAGGTCAGCGCGGTGTACTTGCTGGTGAGGACGAGGTTCGGCGTGGGCGTTTCGGGCGGTGGGTCGGTCTGGCCGCGCACGCTTACCACACGAGACGTCATGATGAGGATTTTGGGCGTGAGGGAGGGAAGTCCCGGAGGCACATGCCTTAAGTGAGGGAGAGAAATGGCCTCGAGTAACCACTTGCATAGTTAGGGTACACTTCCATGTGCGGAGCTGTGCAGACTGTGCTACATGCGGCTAATGCCGGTATGAGCGGAGTTCCTTCCGGTGCCTTCGCCGCCCCTACAAAGGACTTCACTTCGCAGTCACTGGTTTGCGCGACGGTTGTGCCGTCCACGAGTGCGCGACACTCGCTTTTCCAGGGGTCCAAAAGCGCCGCGCAGCGGGTTTCCGTGCGCAGGCATTCGCGACAGGCTTCGGACGTCGAGTTAGCAACCTCAAAGAACCTCGCGTCTGGGATTAGCTGCGGAACTTCGGCGAAAGGAGACCACTGACGCCCCCCTACGGCGAAGAACCCCACGGTCACCATTTCCACGGCACTTCATTTGGCGACGCGCAAAAGGCTCCTGCGCGCCGCTCAAGAGTAGTAAACAGAGAGAATGGAGAGAGCAGCGAGCCGCCTTCTTCATTGCTCTGCTTGCGGCGACGCGCCTCAGCCCTGCTGCGCGAACCAGACGTGCCTGCAGAAGGGAACACTTTGCGACATCAAGGACAAGAACTGCGCGGTTGCGTCGGCGTCGTGCGGGAAGGACTACAGTAGTTGCTGTGCGGGGTTCCAGTGCGCGGTCCCTTTCCAGTGCTACAGACCTGGCGACGTCTGTATGCCAGAGCAGATGTGGTTCTCGGAGACGGAGTTCTGGGTCATGAACCAGAGCTGACTGCACCTCGCGTCAAACTTCTGCTGCGAGGCATCGCGGGCTGCTAGACAAAGACGCCCATGCGCGCTTCAGTTGGCGTCGCCCTCGTGCTCGCGGCACTAATCGCGGCCTTCCTCCTCCGAGGTTGTGGGGCGCGTGGGCCCGCTGCACCCACTACTCTGCAGAACGCAACCATAATCTGCACGGTCTGCTCCGAGGGAGAGGGGGTGCCGAGCGCTCCCGTGACGTTTGCGGCCCGCTTTGGGTCGAAACACTTCGTCAGCGCCTCCTCTCCCGTCGCCATGGACGAGCCCGAGCCCCCACCGCAGGAGGGCACCTACCGCTACGCGCTTAAATCGCCCGCGTGCGCCGCCCTGAAGCTTCGTCAGCCCGAGAAATCGGTAGTCTCTGAGCTCGAGCTCGTCTTCACGCACTCTGCAGGAGGCACGATGTTCGGGACCATGCGACAAGCCGGCGCCCTTGTGGCGAGACAGACCGGCTTTTTTCACGTATGCGTTCCCTTCTCTTAGGACTGAGCGAAGATCGGCGTGTTTGTGCTGTCGTTGTGGCGGTAGAGCACCATCATCCCCCCAGCGAACACGCCGCCGACGATAACGACTATGAGCACTGTCACCAGGAGGCGAAGCGCATTGTTGCTGAGTCCAAGCGGGACGCGGTGGCAGCTGCCATCAACAGAGTCGCGGGCGGGCGGGTGACGCCCTGGAGGCAGCGCGCTGCTAGGGGTGGCCGTTGGCGAAGACCCACTAGGGGGTAGCGTTGGCGAAGACCCGCCTCCTCCAGGCTGCGCCGTCAGCTTGATGTCGCCTGGGCACCCTTTAAAATAGCCGAGGCCGACGGCGTCGTAGTCGACCTCGTACACGGAGCCTTGGGAACACGCGCCGAGCCACGCCGACGTTCCCGCCTTCTTCTGGTGCAAAGTTACTAGGCAGGTGCCGTCCGTGGGGGGTGGAGCGTCGCCTCGCTCAAGGTACTGCGAGACCGCGAGCGATCCGAAGAGCTGGCCCATGAGGTTTCCCTGAAGCTCGATTTGCAGCGGGCGCCTCCGAGGCACACTCTCCAGGAGAGGAGCCTCGCGCGCGTCTCACCAAGACAAGAAACCGACGGGAAGGGGCGCCTGCTATGATTTCGGTCCCTCAAAAGGGCGCTCCTCGCGGCGCGAAGCCGAACAGCGGCTATGGCGTCTTGCTTTCTCCGGTCGCTGTTAAATGTCTCTGGAAGGCACAGGTACCAGCTTAGACGCCCCACGGCTGTGCATGATTGTAGAGCCCCGCAATCATTGCGCACTGCTCGACACCGTCAGGAACGTCTCTGAAGCACTCGACTGTCGCGTTCTTCTTGCCCACGGTACCGGCAATGAGAGCTTGGCGCAGGAGGTGGCTCAGGCCCTCCCACCTGGGAGAGTCACCTTGGAACGACTTACGACAGAGAACCTCACCCCCTACGCTTACTCCGACGTGCTCATGTCCACCAGCATGTGGGAAGTGATCAGGGACAACGCGGATGGTGGGTCTCACGTGCTCGTCTTCCAGACGGACTCCGGCGTGTGTCGACAGCCCGATGCGGCCAAGACGAATTCCCTCTTAAGCAGAGCTGCCCAGTACGAGTACTGCGGAGCTCCGTGGCCGCCTCCTGGGGAGGGAGTCGGCAACGGAGGCTTTAGCTTCCGGGACGTGGAGGCGTCGCTGCGCGTTTTGCAGACCTCTCCCGTGCCCAAGGGCTCCGACGTCCCCGAGGACGTCTACTTCTCATCAAATCTGCAAACTTGTCCCCGAGACCTGGCCCTGAGCTTCGCGGCTGAAACGACGTGGCGCACCGATGCCCCTCTGGGCTTTCACGCATGGTGGAAGCACGGCGGTGCTCTCGCTGAGGGGGCTATAGCGAACAACTGTCCACAAGCGCACAAAAATCACTTCCTCAACCGTCTTCACGCGGCACAGGGCATGGCAATGGAGACGTATCGCGAGGCGCTCTCAAAGGATTGAGAGAAAGAGCCCCGCCCCTATACCAAGGATCAGAAACAGAAGCACAATCACAATCGGAAAAGGCTTGTTCGGAGAGGGGGACTTGCCTTTGCTGGGTGCGCCGACTGGCGCCTTGATGGGTGCTCCGACGGGTGCTCCCACGGGCGCTCCCACGGGCGCTTTCGCGGGCGCCGTCGCGGGCGCCTTCGCGGGCGCCTTCGCGGGCGCCTTCGCGGGCGCCGTCGCGGGCGCCGCAACGGGCGCCTTAGCGGGCGCTTTCGCGGGCGCCTTCACGGGTGCCTTCACGGGCGCCCTGATCGGAGGCTTCGCGGGCGCCGCTGCTGGGGGGTTGCTTCCGCCTGGAGGAAGGCTGTGGGAACACGGTCCGTCAAAGATAGCTTGAGCTGCGATGGTGTTCAGCGCCACATTGTCCGTCGGCAAGTTAGGCTTTGCGGGGTTCATCTGACATTGGCCAAAAGCCGCCTCGTCTACTCCTCCACAGTACTGCTCGGCCACGGAACAGCCAATCAAATCCATAACCGATTGGTTACTGCGCACCGAGTAGCTGTTTGGATCCTCGTTGATGACTTGGCAGGCGTTGGGGATGATCACATCTTTGAAGTTCTCCGCGCTCTTGCAGAATGCCGGTATCTGCATTCGCCAAAATGGCCCGCCACTTCCCTTGTAATTCTTGCAGGGCCACGCCTGACCGGGTTTTAGTATCCCTGGTGGGAGGCACGTGTTTGCCATTTACCGTGTCCCGCATTTGGATGGCGACACGGCGCCCACTTTGCTTCTCGGAGTTTGGAGAGAGAGGCTTTCTCGTGTCCCGAGCGAGAACGCCTACATTAGGGGAATCCATCTCCTCCTCCCTCAAGCAGGCGCCTAGCGCGACGATCTGGTCGCGGCACCGGGGAGGCGCGCCGAGGCTTTCGCGTATCGACCGCACCAACGAAGAGACCCTTGGTCGTTCCCCTTCGGGATCCAGCCTGACCCGCACCGCGGCGCCCGCTAGATTTCGCAAGGACACCTCTCCAGATCGAGGGTCAAACCCTTCGATGCTCCAGACGCGACTCGAGACTGGCTCCCGTCTCTCTTCTATACGCGTCGGTCGCCAAACGGCCCTGAGTGCGCGCAACGCCTCTACCCTCTGCCAATCCTCAGGCAGGGGAGCGGCGGCCGCCTCAAAACTGCCAAATTTGCGCAGGAGGTTGCGAGCTTGTTGGCACGAGACGCAGCGAAGGCATGAGAAAGGGGTGGTGCGCTGCTGAAGTCTTACCTGGCCGCGTGAGAATCTGTTGCGGCATACCCGACAACGTGCAGCTGCGGAAGGAGCCGCCTCCAACCGCATGAGGTAGCGGGGGCACGGAGCGCCCCTTTCGCGGCGCTCCTTTGATGCAGGCCGTGTACGGGGGAGCCTTCATGTTGGACGCGCTTCCCGTCGCCGTCGAGCGGCGAGAATGCCCCAGCGACCAGGAAAGATGGGTGCTTTCCCGTGTGGCTTCGTCCTGGCTGCCCTAGTGGCGCTTGTCCTGCTCTACGCGAGCCGCCATCATGTTCGCGCTACTGGTGGCAGGAGCACACTAGTTCCCGTGTTGACACGGAACCCCTCTGTCTGCGTTCTCATTCTGAGCGCTGGGAGTCACTCGGCGCCGGCTGGTCCAGCCAGCGCGCGCTGGGCCAGTGAGAAGGCGGTTTGGCGGCGGTACATGAACTGCCATCCGGACGTTTTCTGCAAGTTCATCGAGTGCGGTGCGTCCCAGGATGCGGACACTGTGTCATGCCCATGCGTGGAAAGCTCTCCCAAGGACCACACGCTGTGGCTTAAGACATGTCTCGCCATGCAGCTGGTGGGGGCCAGCGCATACGACTACGTGGTTCGCCCCAACCTCAACACCCTCGTCATCTTCGACTACCTTCTCGCCTTCCTGAAATCGTTTCCCTACGATCCGACCCTGCATACGGGGGGGAAGACCTACGGCGACCGCTACGTGAGCGGTTCTTCCATGATTTTTGGCCGGGCCTGCGTCCAGGCCATGGAGAGTCCCGCCTTCTTGCGCAATGAGGGGTTTGACAGCGACGACGTCTGCCTCTCCGCCTTCCTTACTGCCGCAGGGTTTCCTCTCCACGCGCAAGATCCGCCACTGTGGTACCTCTGGAACGAATTCAAGACTCGCGAAGCAAACATGTCAACAGTCTTCTGGTATCGACACCCGTTTGTGCGAACAAAGGAAATCAAAGACCAGGCAGAGGTTCAGCACGAGCTAGTGGACCGGTTTTACAGCAACAGCGCGCCGCGCTCCCCGTCGTGTTGACGGCTTTGGCTCCTAGCCCCGCAGCAAAAGATCTGCACATGGGAGTGAGCGGACTGCGCGGAAGGCAGCCACGTTCATCGCGTCGTTGTCGGTAAGCAAGGAAGGGTCTGCTGGAGCCACAGCACACGCTGCGCCGCGACGGTCTCCGCAGTAAGCCGCGACGATTCCGCAGTCCATCACTCTTTCGAGTGCCCGAGAACGCAGCCCACGTCCTTCTCCCCGGGACGCGTCCTTGCAGGCCGCGGCGGCTATAGCGTCCTTTGTGAAGGTGCCCCCCCCCCCGACAATGGACCGCAGCCTGCAGCTTTCAGAACAGCGGCGATGCAGCGGCCGCCGAGGTGAAGTCCCGACACGGCCAGCGCTCCCCGTCCTTGAGAAGACTCGTCGGCAGGCAGAGCTCGTCGGCCATTGCCCTCCACGTGCGCGTCGCCGAGCCTAAACGAGCACTGGTCAGGCCGCGCCGGTCATTGGCTCAACGCGCGGGGTGAGCGCTGATCGATGGCAGGCGGCGCAGAAGATTGTGCCCTGGCAGCTCGACATTGTGGACGACGACAAACATGTCGCGCAGGTCGCGGCCACGGCCCTCGTCGTCGGCAGCGGGGCGCGCGTCGACGCGGCAGAGGCTGGAACAGGCTGCTGGACAGTCTCGTCGAGGGCGGCCGCATACAGGCGCCCTTCTGCCCCCTGGGGCGCGGGCCCCTTCCGGTCCCTGGCAGGCTGCGCCCACGTCGCGCCGCGACTCGGGCCCATCCCCACCGCGTTCATTCGCTGGATCGCCTCGCGGTGCGCAAGCATGCGATCCGTGTTGCGGGAACCAACGTCCTCATACTTCTCAGGCGCCGTTTGGTCCGAGTAGCGAGGGTCCGCGGGGTTTTGCATGTCCTTTGATTGGGAGAGACACTCCGCGGGTGGAGGCACCACGAACGCATTCGTCAGAAGCCCTCCAAAAGCTGGGTCCGGCGCCGCTTTGGGCTTGGCGGCACAGCGGGCGGGGCGCAGTGCAGCAGGCTCGATGGTCGGGGCTCGCCCTCCGGAAGGATCCCGTGCTTGGTATAGAAACGTCGCCTGCTCTGATTCTGCCGAGTGAACTGCTGACAAGCGTCGTCCTGAATGTCCACGATAAGTGGAGCATTCTTTTCCGCGCAGGGCCGCAGAATACGACCGACTGCCTGCGTGATGTCCGACGCCGGACTCGCCAGAATGAGAGTGTCTAGTCGCGGGACGTCCAGACCTTCCTGAGCCATGGCGAAGGTCCCGAAAAGCACGGCGCAGTCCTTTTCGGCCCGTTCCCTCGCCTCCTTCTTCTGCCCTCCGACGTAGAGGGACGCGGCCAGCTCACCTTTTGTTGCTTCCTCGAAGCTCCGCAAGAGGGCCGTGAGGTGGGCGATGCGGTCGGAGAGGCAAATGATCTGTCGACCTTCCCCTGCCAGTCGAAGACACGTCTCGCAGATGATTCGGTTTCGCATTTCGTCTTTGGTAATCTCGGTCTTGAGCCGCTGCGTCTCGCCGGCTGAGAGATCGCGGGCGGTGCGGCCCGGCGAGCTGTAGGTTACAAACCGCACCGTCGGACGCTCTCTCGGAGCCTCGGAGTCCTCCAAGAGGAATGCGTGACCGCCCATGTGCATGTGCAGTATGCTAGTGCACCCGTCCTTTCTCTTGGGCGTCGCCGTCAGGCCAAGCACAGCGGCGACTGGCAGGTGAAAGAAGAGCTCTCCGAAGCTCCGCGCGGCCATGTGGTGCGCCTCGTCGACGATGGCCAGGCCACACTGCGACACGATGCCAACCGTCGCCGACGCTTCATCGGGCAAGCGTAGGCAGAGCGTCTGGAGCATGGCGAGCACGACGTCTGCATCGGGGTCGACCGACTTCGATCCCTGCAGTATCGTGACCCGGAGGGTCGGGAGAAACTGCGCGATGCGGTTTCTCCACTGTGCAAGGAGAAATTCCTTGTGCACCACAACGAGGGTGCGCTTGCCCACCTCGAGGGCAATGCGGAGGGCCACGACGGTCTTCCCAAACCCGCAAGGCATGGTCAGCATGCAGACGCGGGGCTCGCGGGAGAGAGCTTCGCAGGAGCGCCGGAAGGCTTCAAGCTGCTGCGCTTTGAGTTCGCCCTGGAACTCGCACGTGGGCAGCGGTTGGCCGGGGCTACGGTCGTCTTCAAACCGGGAGCTTGGAAACCGCTCCCACCCAAAAGCACGTGGAACGATGATCCTTGTTCCCGTGAGTCTGTAGCACTGGATCGCGTCGGGAACTTGAGCGCGGTCGTAGGTGGACCTGGGTGTGATTGTAAGAGACTCTTGGAGAGCAGCCAGCGCCATCCGACTCAGGCACGACAGTGGCACCTCGAACCCTCCGCGGATGCGCGGCAGCCTTCCGCCGTCCGTGGCGTCTTCGTTTCTGCGGTCCTGACGGAATTTATCAAGTCGGCTCTGCATGGCGTCCCGACCCAGTTCCTCTAGGCAACGGTGCCCAAGGCGGGGCGGCGACCCTTTTCAGGGAGCGACAAGAAAGCTCCCGCAGGCCAAAACGCGGGCGTTCGAAATCCAGTCAAAAAGAAATGGTATCCGGGGCCAAACAGGCGCCACCACCGCGGCGTTCGCGGGCGAACAAGCGCAATCTTCTCATTGATGAGACTCGACTAGTGTCCTGGAATCTTGAGAACAGCGCGCAGGGTGCCAAGCTATGTCCGCGCGGCGCTGTCTCCTGCGATGCGGACTACGACTCCCTTACTGTGCGCACCCCTCGCATGCATCCAAGCCAATACACCCCATGTCTGGCGCAGAGACGGGACGACGGGACGGTGTACCTAATGCCTGCGAAGAACTACGATTCGTCGGAGCTCCTGAAAAGTGCGCATCCTGCGCTACGCACTGCGAGTTAGATTTGTTCCGGCGCCCACCGCGCGCCCCGCACGTGTGCGCACGCTTCTCCTCCACAACTCCCTACACGACTATCCGAAAGTAGGGCTCCGCCTCCAGCGTGCCGATGCGCCTTGAAATCTTGACCACGGTGCCAGGTGCGAGGTGGAGGTACTTGGCGACGGGGTCCGATTCTTTCAATTTGGGCAGCTGATTGGCGCGACACCCAAGCTCGGAGAGGAGCTGCTGCTTCTGTCCCCGTGTGAGAGGCGTGTGGAGAGGAACGAGACAGTGATGTGTGATGGGCATGCAGAGCTCCGGCTTCTTGAAGACTTCGACGTCGGCATTCCCTTCCATCTCTCCGAGCTCGCGCGCGGCGAAGGGGGTGAGGCCTTCCTTGGAAAGGAGGATGATGTGAGAGGACCCCGCCGCGGCGCTGTCTGCGCGCATCTTCCGCACCGTCCGGACCCCCACTTTGGTTTCTCGACTCAAAAAGACGAAGGTAAGCTCTGCCTTCGTGTCGCGACACGTGCAGAGAAGTACCGGATCTTCCCCGTGACACTGTGGCTTCACCTGCGTGTAACCCCTGTCCTTCAGCATCACCGCCAGCGTTCGCAGCTCTGTGTCCCAGGACTGGCCGTCGTCCGGGAGCGCCATGGCTTGGCTCGGAGGAAGGCCGAGCTCGGCTCCGTGCGTGGACGGGTCGCAGAGCTCGGGCCCGCTTTTTAGCTTGAATCTACAAACATCCACGGGACGATGCCTCAGCGCTCCACCGCGCGGGCGCGAGCGACTTTTCAGACGTACAACGCAGAAACAGGAGGAGAAGGCCGCAGCCTAGCAACAATAGGAGCACTGCTCTTCGCTGTGGGACTGTGTATGCTCTTGCTGCCCGAGGCACGGTCTCGTGCGCCGACCGGTTGAGCCGCTGCCCGTAGAGCGAGCTGGGTGCGTCTGTCGGCTTTCCGACGTCAACCCAGACGTTTCCGTACCGGTTCGTCGCTACGTTACCTTTTATTGTCGTGATGGACAGGTCCACGCCCACGCTGGCATTGGCCAGTGCTGCGTCCGTCATCGCCACCTTGCAGTACCCCTTGTCCCCCCACCTGGGCCCCCAGCTGTTGCGGACCTCCCAGTATCTGATCCCCTTGGCACTCCTTCCCCACCCCACGATGACCATGCAGTGGGTGCCGAGGTCCTTGTTCCTGTTTGGGGGCACCCCATAGTTGGTCGCGCCGTGGCGGTGGACGTAGATGCCCTCTGTGGCCTCGAAAGGCGCGGGCAACCGCGGGTCGCTTCCGATCACGAAGTCGGCATAGACGCGCATGATCGTCACGACCGGTCCCGAGTGCAGGATGCTGTGCTGCAAGGCCAAAATCGATGCGCTCCGTCTCGGAACTCCGCCGACTCGCTGCTTCTTCGGCTGGGCGGAGCGGAAAAGGACCTCGTTCACGGCCTGGCAGCTCGCACCCTTGAGGGACCTGCCGAGGGGCGCGGGCCCCTCGAGCCCGCCGCCAGAGGAGGCGGTCTGAGATGAGGCGGACGGCAGTCCTGATGGCAGACCGAGAGCGGCCACGCCCTTGAGATCTGGCGCCCCCTGGGAAGCATCCGCGGCAGTGAGACCCTCATTGCTAACGTATCTGAAACCCGCCTCTGCGGTGCAAGTCCCGCAGAGTGGACACTCTCCCACGCAAGCCATCAGCTCTTGGAATGCGAACGCGGGGTTCCTCCCCGTCCGCACCGCCAGGCGGTCGTTGAGGCAACCCGCCACGGCTACCGCCCAGCAGCACCCGCAAGTACCCTGGTCGCGTACGGGCGTGAGCAGAGGACCCACCTCGGGGTGGGTCCGCCAGGTAAAGGCGCTCAGGACGTCGGAGGCGGTCGAGCCCTTCGGCAGCCCCGTCGACAGAAGTTCGGGTAAGCTTTCGCCCACGCCCGTCAGAAGGGCTGCGTTGAGGCTGGAGGCGTTCACAGGCGCCACGAAGAGACTGTCCGTGGCTTCGCCCCCAGCCAGAGGCGCGAGTCCCGCTTCCGCGCGCAGCTCGGCGAATGGAATCGGAACGTCCGTCGCCGCCATCTGCTTTTATACACAGCAGGGGGGCTCGTCGCGGAGACAGGCAGGACACCCCAGGTGCGCAGACGGAAGCTGCGCGACTGTAAAATGCACGCCGCGGCATCGACGTCTGCCCACTCGATGGCACCTCTGGCCATGCTTGCGGGCCAGGCCCAGAGATGGGCACAGGAGCTCGGCAGCGAGACCTTTGCCGCCATGCAGACAACGTTTGGGGAAGTCATGAACGACAAGGTCAGGCTGCCGCAATTTTTGGAAGGCGTCGATGCGGATCTGGCCGCCAAAGGAATCGCAGCAGGAGCGGGCCTCCTGCTGTCCTTCCAGATGGCGACGCTTCTCCTTCGCCCATTCTTCCTGCCGGTCTGGCTCGGCTATCGCGTGCTCACCCACTCCGCCCGCCTGGCGTTCATTGGGGCCGTCTTCTACATGCTGCAGTCGCAGTCGAAGCACCGTCCTCCGCCAGTGCGTGCCCGCGCTCATTGAGAAGCGCAGGATCATGCCTCTGAGAAATGGCCAATCCAAACAATGATCTTTGTCCACTCGGGAAGAGTTACTGCGCGCCCTGGGGCCGCTGCGCCGTCCCCGGCGCGGGTTGTCCCCAAGAGGCCTTTCTGCCGAACGTGACGGAAGGAGGCTGTCTCCAGCTTGCCAGGCTAACGTGCCTCACGATGCCGAACAGCTTCGAGGCCGCGGCCTGCCTCCGCGCAGTGGAAGGTCCCTTCCAGGCTCCACAGGCTATGACGTCTGAGCAATTGGCAGACGTCCTTTACTTTCCCGAGGCGACGCTGACTGGCCGGCGCGCGGGGCGCGGGTGCCTGTCGGGGCCAGGGCCCGAAGCTTGGTGAAGAGGCCGAGCGCTCCGCGCCCGTCTCCGTGCTTTGTCTCTTTCTGTTTCATTTCAGCAAAGAGAGCAGCCATGGGAGGGCACGGCACGACCTTCTTTGGTTCCGCCTTCCTCGCCGCCGGCATCTTCCTCATGGCTCTTGCCCTCGCGCTGGGACGGAGATACACGCACGAGCGGAATCACGCCTCCGGTGCGGGGAGCGGGTGCGGGCTGGCGTTCCTCCTTACGCTGGGTACTTTTGGTGCGGTTGGCCTCTTCATCGGAGGGCACATCCGCGACAGCCGCCACTTTTGCAACGTCCTTGCCGATGGCCTGCGAGCCCACGCATCCGCGGCGCCCGTCGTTTCAGGCCTCGACGTCGCGGAAATCGTTTAGATCTGCCACGTCTGAGGAGTGGCTGGCGACGCTGTGCCAATCGTCCCTGTCCTCCTCGAGCTCTCCGTCTTGATCGTCCTCCATTTCTTCGGCGCCACCGTCCTCTCCAGGGCGGCCGTCTTCGTCCTCGGCCCCCTCCGGCTCCGGGAGGAGGACGCCACCAAGCACAGAAACGACGAGCGCAACGAGATCCCCATATCGAACCTGCTGGTGTGCGACGCCGCGCCCTAGAACCCACAGCAGCAGAGCTGTCAACGCGGCTGGGCGCAGTGGCGCCGCGAGCAGATGAATTCGGCGCATAACTCTCCTGATCGGAGGGAGATAGGAAGGGCGGAGCCACATGGCGGAGGTGAGCAGTACAATGACGGAGAAGAAGACAGTATTGGTATTGCTAGGGCCAGCAACTGGATCGAAGATCCAGAGGAAGCCATCCTGCAGCATGTTCATTGCGGGGACGTTGAAGCCCTTGAAGCCCTGCATGCCCAGGAGGTCGCGGCAAAGAGGCAGAAGAAGCCAGGTGAGATACCGCGCCAGGACAAGAATGTTCCGGCCAGTGCGCTTGAGCGCAAGACGAGCGCGAGCCGCAGCCCCCTGTGGCTGTGCACCCGGCTGGTTCGACGCCATGTAGCCCACACTATGGTTCTCAATGAAATAGAAGAGGGCGTTCTTGCCGAGGAAAAAGGCCAGAATAATCTCGGACAGGAAGAGGAGGCCAGGCATGATGACTCCATAGACAACGGCTTGCGCAGGTTTCTGCTCGAGCGAGGCGGGCGCGAAGGGATTCAGTGAAGAAGCGTTCATGCTGTACACGACATGTGCAAATGCCACGAAGCTCACAATCACGCCTCCCGCCGACAACGTGCCCACTGCTGGGACAAGGGCCGCGGCAGAGCTGAGACCTGCGAGCGCAGGGAAGTAAGTGCTTACCCAGGCGTACATAGTGTCCAGGGCCGCTTTCCATACGTTCGCCGTGGGGTTGGGGTTGAGGTCAGGCACATTGTGCATCTGCACCGGGTAGACCCAGCGCGCAGGCCCCGACCCGCCCGTCGCATAACTGAGGCTCTCGCGGGTGGAGGTGAACACGGCGGGCTGCAGCCACGACATGAGACGCACAGCGAAGAGGCGACGGGCCAGAGGAAAGTTTTGGACCCAGAAGGTCTCTCGAGGACCAGGGTCGCGCACAACCCTGAGCATCCACAGCGTCGCCTCCCACGCCGCGAGCGTCGCAGCCCCTTGGACTGCCGCAGCGGTGAAAGCCTTCTGAAGGTCCTGCGAGGCCAGTCCAGTGCCAGGTTCTGCCTGCAGCGCGGCTTTTGTGGCGGTCAAGGTCTCGGCGAGCTCGCGCGAAAGAAGAAGGTCGGGTATCGCCTTGTATTCGCGTTCCTGTGTCTCCACGGCGTCTCTTAATGCAGGGAGGGGAGACGTACCGTCTTCGCGACGGTTGGCGAGATACACGCACTCTATGGCATTCTCGACGGCCTGGTAGGCTCGGCTGCTAGCGGGAAAGCTCCGTGTCAGGACGGCTTTTGCCAAAAAGGGGATACTGGCCAAGATAGCTTCAATCGTCTTCCTGTCCCTCATGTCCGACGCGGCCATATCCTCACTGCAGACTCCTTGCACGTCGCGGATGCTGCTGCGCAGGGCTGATGCTGGCGCGTGTACCAGGGCCGATGCTGGCGCACCTATCCCTTGGCGCGCGTACTGTGCAGCGCCCCACGCCAGGCCCGCCCCGCGCAGGGCCGACGCTGGCGCATGCATCACTGCCGACGCTGCCGCTGCGAGCCGAGACCTTGGCGGGTGCAGGGCCAGCTCTCGCTCCTCTTCCTCCCGAGCGCGACCCGTCACGCCGTGGTTGGCTGTCGCCCCTTCGACGGTCAAGGAGAGCACCCTCCGTCCTCCGAGACGCGCATCCTCCGCGGCAGAAGTAGTCTTTTGTTCGCGCTGCTTGCGCTGCGCGTCCTGCTGAAATCTCGCGGCTGCGGCCGCGGCGTCATCCCCTGCACTTGTTCTCTCAAGAAGACTGTGAAAGCCTTTGCTGGCAGAGCGGACCAAGGCGTGGGCATGCGAGAGCGCTGGCGAGACATTCGGAGGGTTGGCGCCAGCAGCCGGCTCGCCAGCCGCCAGAAGACCTTGTCGAGCCTCCGCCGCGGCCTGCCTGCCCTGCTTCCACGCAGCCCATAGAGAGGGGGGTGGCGACGGCGCCGTGTGCAGCTCAAGGCATTCTTTCTCGGCTGCTTTGCGGAGAGCGCGGTAGTTTTGGCACGCCAGCATGGATTCTGCCGACAACGTGCACCGCGTGTCTGGCGGAGACGCGCGGGGCCCAGATCCGTCACGACCTGTCAGGCGACGAAGGGCTGCCGCGCAGAAGCGCTGCTCGGTCAGCTCTGCGAGGTCTACCCGACCCTGGAAACGCTCGCCAGCAAATTCCTGCCGCGGGGGAGCGTCGAGGCCATTGGCAGACTGCGTAAGGACTTTGCACGCGTGGTCAAGGTTCGCCGTGAGTTGCGCTGCCTCCTCCCGGTCGGACGCATGGAGCGACTGTGGCGCGCACCATCGGGGCGCACGCGCGCAGGGATGCGCGAGGAAGCCCTCGAGGGCCGCTTCGCGGCATCTGCGAAATTCTGCCCCCAAATCCTCAGAGGCCGGGTCGCGGAAACGAGATACCCCCTTTCGGGTCGCTTGGAGCTCGCGGAAGCTCACAAGAGCGAAGATTGGAGTGACCAGAAGGAGGACTTGGGTGAGCCCGTCGAGGGCCAAGACACGCGAGATAAAGGTGTCGGCGCCGCCCCGCCGCAGGAAGTCCCTGAAGACGCCTTTCATGCCGCTGACGTTGAAAGACGGCGGCACAGTCTCGCGGCTTGAAGCCCCTGCAGGGGACACCCACATCTTGGCCACTTCGGGGCTCAGTTTTTCCACGGTCGACAGGGAGACCACTTTGGCGAGCTCTTGGCTATCCTCTTCGGTTTTGGGGTCGAGAGCAAACGCGTCCGCACCCGTGGGAAGAACAGGGACAAAGCCAGGCCACGCGGACGACTTTGGAGCCAAAGATGTGCCAGCAGAGCGCTGGGAAGGCGCGGTGCGGGAACTTGCGGTTTCGTCTTTGGCACCGACGGAGCTCGACAGGCCAGAGGCTGGAGGCAAACTTGAGACAGCTGCGTCGAGGCTGTACAGACCTGCCACTGGCAGCCTCGGGCTTGGACCCTGCCAGCTGGTCAACGTGCCAGTGGGGGCTCTAAGGCTGGGGCCGCCGTGCGCGTGCGTGGCCACGTCCGGTGACGAGGCCGCGACCATCGTCGCGAGGAGCGCGCCGAGCCGTTTCAAGCTCACGAAGACGAGACGTCCGTCTTCCGCGAGAAGAGGAAGGCTGTCCTCATCTCCCATGCGGCCGTGCCCAGTGCGCCAGAGGTGGTCGGCCTGGTCACGCGAGAGCTCGGCCAGCAGGTGCGTCTCGCATCCCACGTGCGCGCAGTCCTCGCCTGTCGCAGCCGCACTCAGGGCGCAGAGGTCCTCAGCGCAGACCCACGCCCGCGTCCGGCAACGTGGGGAGATCGCACCACGCATGCTGATCGGTTGCTTTTCCCATGCCAAGGATACGGGACGGCGCGCAGCCCATGGCGCCAAGAGACCCTGGTCCGTCACTAAACAGAGAGAGACATGTTTGGGCCCGAAAGCGCCAGCTGCTTCCCGTTTGTCGATCCTGCGTCGAACTGCTGCTTCGGCGGCGGGGTGGGCGCCGCGTGCTCCTCCACCTACGACTGTCGGGGGCTGTCCTCCTGCATCGCTGGGACGTGCCAGGGGGACGCGGGCTGCGACCGGGCCTGCTTCGTGGAGATGGATGGGGTGCTACAGGACTGCTGTCGCCCAGAGGCTTTCTTTGGTGGCACGTGCATAGACGATGCCGACTGCCAAGGTGCGCGCCACTGCGCGGAGAACGGATACTGTGAGGGGCGCTCGGGGTGCGTGGCAGGCAGCTCGGGACAGCGTATCATGTACGACAGAGAGTGCATATGCGCGAATCTGGGCGCATTTTGCTCGCACAGTCATGGGATTCCCTGTGCCAATGGTTGCACGGTGTGGAACCCTGCGCCGGACCTCACTGTCTGCACACGCCTGGACATCGTGGCGGGCAGTGAGACCTTTGCCCTCGCCTGAGCTAGGCCCCTGGCGCCGCGGCGCCAGCTCCCGACCGCCCGCTGACGGGAGAGACCAGCGCGGAGGGCTGCTGCACGAGCGTCACGCCGTTCCCGACTGCCCCGAAGACGGACATGGGCGTTCCGTCTGCGACGTTCACTGACCGCAGAATGACGCTTTTGGGCAACCACAGAGCGCCGACGAACGGGCTGTACTCCGAAGCCGCTGGAACATGCGGCACCAGCGGCGCCCACGAGTTCACCTGCTCATACCAGCCCTCGATTCGGATGGGTACGTCCGAAAGGTTGACGACACTCCTGAGCGGCCCACAGAAGGGCATGCTCTCTTGCGTGCGACAGTCGGGCAGACGGAGCGTGGCAACGTCTCCTCCGAGGGACGCCATCGTCTTTCTAGGCAGAAGCGGTTTGCCCCACTTCTATCGCGCGGTCACGCTTGGGCGGGCGGAGCGCTTGCACCAGAGGAAAGCATGTCCAGCGCTTGGGCAGCGACTTCTGCTGAGACGCCTGGCGTCGTGTACGCCGGAGAATTCGCGGCGCAGTGCGCGCAGTCTTACTTCGCTCTCTGGGGGCTGCCACACCTCCCAAAGCGCAACCCATGTGCGCAGCCCGTGTCTCTTGAGAGGAAACACATCCCGCTGCTCCTCGCAGGCGATTACGTTGTCGCGGACAAGAGCGATGGGGTACGCTATACTTTGTATCTCTGTCGTGAAGGCGGGCGAAATTTCTCTTTCCTCATCGATCGGAAGCTCTCTTTTTACCAAATCCCTGTGGCCGCGAGTAAACGGGCTTTCGCAGGCTCCATCTTTGATGGTGAGCTCGTGTGGTCCCTTACGCCGCAGGGTAGGCGTTCGCAGCTCTTCCTCGTCTTCGACGTCGTCGCGTATCGAGGTTCCGCTGCCATCCAGCAGGAATCGTTGCACAAACGTCTCGAGACAATACGCTCTGCATTTGACCTGAGTGGCCGGCCAGTCGTCTCCCCCGAGTGCGCGGCTGCACTCGCGAAAGAAGGCAAGATCATTTGCGGGGGCAACTCGCACGGCCTCTCTTTCCGTCCCAAGCCCTGCTTTCCCATGGACCAGCTCGACACCCTGCTGCGCCAGATTCCTTCGCTCCCGTACGCCACAGACGGGCTCGTCTTCACTCCCGTGGATCAACCCCTCTGCGCGGGGACTGCGGAGAGAACTTTCAAACTCAAGGCGAGCCACACCGTCGACTTGGAGGTAAGAGGCGGCGACCTGCTTCTTGGGCAAGGAGGCAGCCCCGAGACCGCCGTCCAGAGGGTCTCTCTCGCCACTCTTGGCATCCCCTTCCGCAGGGACGCGGCTCTGCAGGCCGAGATTGACGCCTTGGCTGTCGGGCCTGACCAAGCCCCCGTCATCCTCGAGTGCGCGCTCTCACTCAAAGAGAAGGACGCAGAGCTGAGCTACATTGGGCGGCGCACCGACAAGGTCCACCCCAATGTGGTCCGCACGGTCTTATCCACGCTCACCAATCTGCGCGAGGACATCAAGCCGCAGGAGCTCTGTGCCGCACAGAGAGGCGGAGGCTCCCACCGAGAGACCAATGAAGGGACGCTGCCCAAGCCAGTGTGCTGCGAGCCATCCTCGCAGGGAGGCGCCGAGCTGGCGAGCCTGGCGGTGGGAGACGTCCTCGATTCGCAGCGCTTCGCTGGTCCCTTCCTTTCGTCTTCCCCAGCCTGAAGTCCTCCTTCCCTAAACGCAACTTTTCTCGGCCCTCTCCAAAGGCATGGGAGGCGTTCTTGGGGCGCGGATCCAGAAGCGCCGCCTCCCCGTTGAGGTCCAGAGTCCCAGCATCGACGAGCCTTGTCGTTTCGACTTACGCGAGCACGCTTGCTTCCCCTACCCGCCTGTGGAGAACCAAGGCAGCGAGGTGACCTGCGTGGCGCACTCTTTCGCGATGGCCCTCTACTGCATGGAGAGAGGAGGCGAGTGGGACCCCGACGCGGCCTATTATCCCGAACTCGCGGAGATCTTCGCCGAGGCCTTGCGCCAGTCTCCGGACCGGAGCAGGGGGGTGTCGTTTGACGCGGTGGCCCGGGGCGTGGAGGCAGCCTACGGCGAACGCATGTCGCGCCTCGGGGTGTCGTACCAGGCCCTGCCCAACTCGGCCCGCGCGGTGCGGCGGGCGCTTCTCGGAGGCGCTCCAGTCATAGCAGGCTATCAGGTGAACGAAGCAATTGATCGTTTCCACCGAGATCCGCGCATGTGCGAGCAGGTCGGCTTCGTCCTGCCAAGTTTCGACGAAGACAGCGTGTCCATCTCGGGGCACGCCGTCCTGCTCTTGGGCTATGACTTCCGCGTGCAGGCGTTCATAGCCCGCAACAGCTGGGGCGAGAGCTGGGGAGTCAATGGTCACTTTCTCGTGCCCTTTTCGGCCGCGGAAGACGAAGACGCGGTAAGCGACCTCTGGGCGCTACTCCCGCGCAGGCGCCGGCGCTGAAGAAGCCTCGTCTCCGTCGAGGGCTGGGCACCGTCGCGCGCTAAACGAGGACGTCGCCGAGGCCGCCAATCTCCATGACTTCGGAGCGGAGGTTCTCCTTGCGCCGGTGGTAGCGAAGGAAGTGCACGAAGTCCCAAACATCTGAGGTACGCAGAGACAAGAAGGCGCCGCCTCTCCTCCACTCGCCATAGATCGTCGCGCCAGTGCTGAGGCGCAGGCGCGTGCAGGGAAAGCAGAAGATGGTCCGAAGCAGCCGCTTTGGAGAGGGAACAGTGGCCGTGTAGCACCCAAGTGTCCTCGCAGCTGGCAGGCCCTCCGCCGACGACACGCCCCACCAGGCCTCGCCAAGCAGATCAGCGAGCGTTCCAGCCCGCAGCTCGCTCGGCAGAGGCAGCTGAGAGAGCACGCGGTCCAGCAGCAGGCTGCTGCAGGCGCGTGAGCTCGGCCGGAAGCCCACAGAAACGCTGCCCGACGGGAGCCGGTACAGGGGATAGCCAAGCTCGCGCGCACTGATGAGGACGAGCTGCTTGAAAAAGTCGCGGCGGAGCAGGACCTCTTTGCCGAAGGAGCCTTGAAGCTCGGTGAGGATCGCGCTGCCTCCCTTGCCGTCCAGTTTGCGGTCTGCGAAACAGGGGCTGCTGGGGAGGAAGGAGACTAGGTGCTTCCGTCGCGAAGGTGCGTAACGGCTCCGGAGCAAACAGTAAACCGCGCGGAACCACAGCGCTTCGTCACCTATGCGTGCGGATTGGCCTTCAGGGAGTCCGGGGTGGAGCGGATTGGCCATTGATAGGGCGTCCGCACAGGGTTTATGATCCGGCAACGCAGCTTTCACATATCGTGAACAATAGCGCACGGGTCAGGAGTACTGATTAGGCATCATGAAGCGCGAGTCGCTGGTGTTGAAGTTGTAGGGCGCTGCGTTCTTCGGGTCGAAAGTGGGCACGCCCGTCGGCCACTTGAAAGAGCCCGGAGGCCACTTCTGTGGGTTCGAGTCTGGAATCGGCGTCGCATCCCCAGGATTCCAGCCAAACCAATTGATCCACGGCGCCACCTGGCACACCGTGTAGTTCTCGTCATTGCTGTAAGGGAGCGTACTGGCTAGAGGTGTGCGGAACATTTTCGCCGTGCCCTCAGCGTCTCCTCCCTTTCCGGGGAAAGGTATGGGATGACCTGTCTGGCTGCAGCCCGCTGTCACGAACGTCGGATCCCAGACGGACGGCGCGGCCCCGCGCGCGTAGTCGCATGGCAGGTTTCCCTCCCCCCCGCAAGCGACCATGTACATGTGACTATTATCCGGGGGAAGGGGCATGGATGCGATGTCCTTGAGGTTCTCCTGTTCTCGAAACAGAGGGAAAACATTGGCGAAGTCCTCCGCGGCGAACCCCGGATCGTAAGGGTTACCCTTCGCTCCCTTGGAAATGTTCAGCCCCTCCAGCGGGTCCATGAAGTCAAAGACGTAGCAGAGCTGGTTCTCTGGTTCGAAGACCCCTGCGCCATTGTAGCCGTTGTTGATAAGGTATGTGCAGCAGTCCTTGTGGTCCCCCTTCCTCGCAGGGATCCACTGGCTTCCTTTGACCCAGGCGCCCTTGGCGTCCTTGACCCACTTGTAGTGGCCCACTCGTCCCATCTGCGCCACAGCCGTGCCTTTCACCAAATTCCCCTTCTCATCCTTGTAGTGATACCAGCGGGGCGGCCATTTTAGTGTGTTCTGACCCTTCTCGTCGGGCGACAACTGCTGCAAGAGGTCCCTGCCAGTGTCGTTGGTCGCCCAGTACCCCATGCAGCCAAGAGATCCGACAGGCGTCATGGGCCAGTCCCAGGGCTCCAAGGCGTCATCGGGCAATCCGGGCCCGCCTGCGCGGATGTTGGCGAGGAGAAGCACGATGCCGACGCAGACAAGGAATGTCACAACCAGCACCGCAATCTGGCCCATATTTCTCATTCGGCAACAATTCAAAAGCTGATCCTCATGCGTTCGTGGGGCCTGCGCGCATCTGGAGAAAGGCCTGGACGGGCCCCACAGGCATATAAGGGGGCGTGGAGAACGCCTGTCGCATCCTCTCTCGTGAGAGCGCGGAGTCCAAGTAGGGCATGGTGCCCGCCAGCGACTCCACGCAGCTGTCTGGGTTTGGCTGACCGCAGCCGCATACGAGCGACGGCGTGTAGGGCCCAGCCTCCACCACTCGCATGTCCGTGACAGAAGCGTAGGGCAGATTGCTCACTGTGGTATGGACTGCGCCAATCGGCTGTACGCGCGAGTACTGCCGCGTGCCAGGAACGCTGGCGTTCGGCACGATTAGGGGCGCCATCACAGGGACGGCCGCTGCTGTCTCGACCGGCTTCTGGGAAGCAATCGCGTTGCCCAACACTGCTCCGGCGATGGCTGACATTTATGTGGCAATCACAATTTTCGTGTCCCATATGAGCAGCTCCTCAAAGCAAGAACCATGAGGTGCTAGCTCCCGCCGAGTCAGGAGGTTCCACGGAAAGCACATCCTCAGGGACGCGCGCTCCTCCTTTGGAGCGGACGCCTGGGCAGAGGATAGGAGTGCGCTGCGAGCGCGAGACGGCTCTGGCGACGGTCAGGAGAGCGGATTTCCACTGCAGGTGGTTCTCGTCCATGGAAGGGTTGTCGAGGACAGCCGCGGGCACGACCGCCCAAACGCGAAAGCCCAGACCATTCATGTCGAGGACCGCCTCCTCCATCGTCAGGCCCTGCTCGAAGGCGGCCAGGTCCTGCCCGACGACCTCGAAGGGGGCCCGACGAACGCTCGCTCCCAAGCTGCCCCCAAAGCGCAAGTACCCCGCGCCCCCGTCCCGCTCCTCCACCCGTGGAAGGCCTTCCTCGAGCGCTGCCGCATCAGCTTCCCTTTTTGGCGGAGTCTTTTGGACAGAGCTGAACGGCACCCATGCGTATGTGGCGGCATCACCTGTGCTCTTCCAGGTTTCTTGCGACATCATAAGCAGGACTGAGGCTGGGATGCCGACTTCTGTGAGGACCTCCGACAGCTTCAGGCTCTCTAAGTAGAGAGGGATCCTCTGGAGGAGACTCGACATCCCCAGCCGAAAGTGGGCCAGGGTGGAGATCATGTCTGCCCCTTCCCAGGGGAAATAGACACCGACACGTGGCGGGCGCGCGCGCACGGTGCTCTGGAAGCGGAACCAGTCCAGGAGAGCCCGTTCATCAATGCGGCGTGTCCCGGAGGCGCACGAGGCGCACTGTCGAAAGAACACCACGTCGAACGGCGACGGATTCGCCGCATACTGGTTGCGGAGGAGGATACATCCAAAGCGCTCGGTCGCTCGAGGATCCAGGCTGGAGCTTCCCGGCGCAATCGGCAGCCCAGAGAACTCAACTCTGGAGACGTCTTTCTCCTCACGCGAAGCTTCATTGGCGCCTGACATTTCCTGTACCTGCCATTCGCTTCCCGAGACGCGCCTCGCCCCCTGATACGAAAGAACCCGCGGAAATAAGCGCTTCCCATAAAGCTCCCTCCCCGTCATGCCTTCCGCCTCGTCGACACAGTGGGCAGTAGAGGATGCCGACGTGGCCACCTTTCTTCGACGAGCTGAGACGACCCAGGCCCGGCGGAAGCTTGGGAAGCATCCGCGCGCCCTGGTGCCTGGGCCGACGGCCAAGACTCTGCGGCAAAAGCTCGACTCCGAAGCTGCGCGCTTCTGCGCGCACAGAGAGGAGCTGTCACGTCGCGGGCCGCGGCGCACCTCCAAGACGCGCCTTTCCTGTGTTGAGCGCCGCGCCCCACGCCATGGCGCTGAGACGAAGGAGAACAGCGCTCGCCCGCGGACGCGCAAAGGAGGACCTGCGTCCCGCTCGGATGCCAGCATGCCACGGAATGCGCCCCTGGCGGGAGACCACCTCAGCAGTGACTGGGACGGCGCCTCCACATCCTCCAAGGACGAGGAGAGCGATGGGCTCGAGGTCCTTCTGTCCGCAGTGGAGCGCGTGAATGCGGCAGTGGGGGAGGTCCCTGCGGCCGCATCTGAGGCTTGTGCTGGCAGCGTCGCTACACAGGTCACGGCCAAGGTTTCAGCGGCCTGTCGGGACGCTTTCCTAGAGCTGGCAGCTTCTCGCGCCCAAGTGGGGCGGGCTATGCTCGAGGGACGCTCGGCGACAATCGTCACCGGCGACGGTGCTCAGGCGTTACGCTAAAGAAAGCCATGACTTCAGGCTTCTACTGCTATCTCCTCGTTTCTGGGCCCCGGACCTACGTGGGCGCTACGACGAACGTCCCGCGGAGGGTGCGGCAGCACAATGGGGAGCTCGTCGGCGGAGCCAAGGCGACCCAGCGCGGTCGGCCCTGGCGCTTGCGCGCGGTGTGCTTTGGGCTGGCTTCCTGGCGCGAAGCACTGAGCTTCGAGTGGCGCTGGAAGCACCGGCGTTCAGGGCGTGGAGTCTGCAGGGGACTCGATGCGCGGCTCCAGCGCGCTCGCACGCTCTGCGCCGAGGCTCCCTTCCGCCACGTACGGCTCCTTAGCGCACCGGCCGACGCCGCCGCACACGACTTCTGGTCTGGCGCTCTCGTGCCAAGCACTAAGGAACCGGGCAACCTGAAAAGCGACTCACCCCTTCCGGAAGATCATGAAGAGGAACAGCAGGAGCACCACGACAGCCACGGCCCCGACGATGATGAAGATCATCAAGTCGCTGTCCTTCTTCTTGCAAGTGAGGTAGCAGGTGTTGCTGGTGTTCGGCATTGAAGGCGGCGCAACGACGAAGTGACTCTCTACGTCGTAATTCTTGTCGCACTGCATGCTGTAAGAGTCCTTCACAGCCGTGCAGCCTTTTGAGGCCGTGATTGGCTCTGGGGGCAGGCATACCAGACCCTTCTGATCGCGGAAGATGCCGCAGGTCCAGCCGTGCGCGCAGGTTCCATTGGTGCATTTGGTCGCCATGTGACTCAGTTTTCTCCTTCCAGAGATTTTTAGATCGACAGCCCAGAGCAGTGGCGCCCGTTCCCCCTTGGACCTGATTGCCAGGTAAGCAAAGACACTCCGCAGATGCAAACAGCGGAGAGGAGAACCTCAGTCACCGCAAATGAGCTTTGCGAGGTGATCTATGCCTTCGCCCATGGATCGAGCGCGCCGCCTGGAGTCGAAGGGCCTGATGATTCCGATGATTCCGATGGGGATGACAACCTCCCGACGGAGCCGGAGGAGCAGGAGCGCTGGCGGGAGGAGAAGTTCGCGAGCACCCCTCTTCTGCAGGCCGCGCGCCGCCGCCCTCCGCCACGGAGTGAACCCATGAGCTTTCGGAGGTGGCAGCGTAGGAGAGAAAGACAGCGCGCGCTCGGGGCGTTGCCGGATGCACCGCATCCAGACCCCGCCGCGCCAGCGCCAGCACCAGCGCCAGCACCAGCACCAGCACCAGCGCCAGCTCCAGCACCAGCTCCAGCGCCAGCGCCAGTGCGAGTGCCAGCGCACCCTCGTGACCACGTGTTCTCGGACGCGGCCTCTACTGATTATGTTCCCGAGACGGACGATGAGGCGTCCGACGTGTCCTTGGCTTACAGTCCCCGGCCACTTGTGCCTGACGAGTCACACGAGACTTGGTCTTCAGGGTCGGAGGAGTCGCGCGAGGCTTGGTCGCCTGCCTTCTCGGGAGAGGGATCTGCAGGCCGATCAGAAGTGGGTGGGTCTGAGACCGAGGCCGCCGACGTCTCGGGAGAGAGCGTGGCAGTCCGCCCGGAAGAGGATGGGACAGAGACCGAGGTGGTCTCCGAACCTGATGAGCACAGGGACGTGCACAACCACGCCAAACGCTACCTCGCGGACTTCGCGCTGGCGGCCGACCTTTTCTGGTGGCCAGCGCCGGCGGCCACGGTCTGCTGGCATACGCTTTTCGCAGCCCTCCCCAGGGTCGAGGGGCGCTTTTTTGGCATCACCCACGAACTCAGCGAACAGATCGTCCGTGAGGTCGTGGGGGCGAACAAGGCGGCGTTCATGGCACGCCTCCCTAGGGAGACCGCCGAGCATCTTCGGCTGCGGACGCTCCATCTCAGGAGCGGTCGCGGCATGGCCGTCACCAGGGCAGCATACCTCATGACATCTTCCATGCCCTCGAAGGGCGTCGAGCGCTTCACCCTGCGGCCTCTGCAAGGTGCGACTCGGCTTCCTGGGGAGGGCGAGACGCGGTACGTCCCTCTCTATGCGCCCGAGGATCGTGAGGTCTGCCTGGCGACGCATTGCAGCGGGCCTTCGGCACAGGCAGGCATCGTGCGGGCAGAGGCCGTGGCCGCGCCCGTCGCTCTGGCTGGACTCGTTCGCGCCATCCTTCCCGCCCATAGCCCGCACAGAGTGGGGCTCCGCGTCGGCGAACTTCGCGCCTGGGCAGACGGCGCGACGCGTGCTAGCCGAAGCTTCCCGGAGAGCCACTTGGTCGCAGCACGCCGCCAAGCCGTGGAGAATGCGCTGCAACCTAGTCGCATACGGCTCGCGGTCTGGCTGCGCCAGGAATTCTGCAGGATGGTCCGGTCGGCAAGTGGACAAGGAGAGGAGAAGCGCCGCTTTTCGCTTGAGGAGCGCGCCACGCTTTCGTACCTGTCAGGCTCTCCGATGCGGCTGGTAGTGGAAGAGACTCGCGACGACGCGCGGATCGTCCGAGACGCAGAGGCGGTGCCCCTCTTCGAACGCGTTTGGGCGAGCTTGGCAGCCGACGGGGATTATGTGGCGGCCTCGATGGACACGCTGTTTGCTCACTACGAGGAAGATGCCCTACCGCAGGCGGTCCGTCTTTTGCTGACGTGGCCGGCGGTTCGCCAGGCGCTGGCGAACCTCGTGAGACCACATGCCGTCACCCACGCGCAGGCACACGGCGGGGAACGAGCTGACTTCGTGGTCCTCACGCACATGCTCTGTTCCACGCCCGCAAAGGCTGTAGCCCCTCCGCCCCCCCCCACCGCCGAGGAAGTCGTCGTGGCGTCCAACCTTGAATTGGGCTTGCTCAAGGATGTCGTCGAGCGCGTCGTCGTCAAGGGGCACGAAGGGTTGGCGGTGGTTTCCGTGAACCCTAAGTCTTGGTCGGCTCCTCTGCGCATCATCGTTGAGGTGCGTGATCACGGTCACCTTAGCAGGACGGACCCCTACTATCCTCGACCCGTCGCGGCTCTCGTCATCCGGACGCACGACGCCAAAACCCTGAGAGAAGTGGAGAGAAGGCTCCGCTTCCTTGTGGGAACCGCCTCCCGAGTCGGAGACGAGCCGCTCTTGCCCGCATTGTCCGGGCACCGTGCGCCCCAATTCTATTGGTTCGCGGCCGAGGTTCCCTCCCGCGTTTCGCCGGCCACACGCGCACACAGGGCCTGCGAGGCGGTCTGGCGCGAGTCCGCTGGAGCGCTGGACGGGGTCTCCGCTGTGGCCCTGGCGACTGTAGTCTCGGGAGCAAGCGCTCAGCCCGCGGCCCGCAGCGAGGCACTCCCCGATGCGATACCGATCGCGGACTGGCAAGAGGCGGCGGATGAGCTCCTCACACTCGTCACGGTGAGACCGGGGGCTGCTATTCTCCTCATCACGGCCTTCGCACCTCTTCCGTTGGATGCGGGCTTCGAGTGGGCAGGTGCTTCGCTCCGTCGTCTTGGCATAGTGGACGACGCCAATTTTCCGGCCATCTGGGAGAGTCTGGGCGACCCTGTGCGCTTCTCAGCGCTCGGTGCCATCGTGCGGAGTCTAGAAGCAATTGGAGTCTTCCCGGAGCTGGGAACCGGCAGCATCACAGCCCAGGCCCTGTGGCTTCACACGGGACGTGCTCTCCACGAGAAGCAATGGACACTGTCCGCGGTCCGCTTGTCCGCACAGCTCGTCAGGGCATTTCCACGCGGACGACGTCATGCACACGCGGTGTGGGGCGGACAGGAAGGGGCCTACCTGGCGCGGGACGACGGCACCGCCACCGTCCGCGTCCGCCCGACGGAGGAGGACTACTTCCGACTGTGCAACATCTGCACGATCACGAAAGAGGGCTCGGTGGTAGTGCGTGCATTCTGCCGCGCGGACCCATGGGGGGTCTGGATGGGCGGAGGGAAGGACGCTGGACTGTAGACCCTTTCTGTGAGCTCGCAGATCCGCGCAAATGTTCCCAGCAGAAGGGAAAGTCTCGTGCCCATGGAAGTTGATGCATTTGCCTTTCAGGTGCCCAGCCAATCCAGCGGCCTCGGCTGCCTTGGCGTCATTGGGGTTGTGCTTCTCGTGCTTTTCCTCTTCTGGTTCTTAGGTGGTCTGGGGGCTGGGGCATCGACCTATGACGCGTGCGCAGCTGCGAACCGTCCAGTGTACGGACAGGCGCACGCCACGCCGGAGTCGCAGGGCTACGGGTGGCCCGGAAGGCGGGCCGCTGTGGACCGCCAACCACAGCCTCGCGCTGCTAGCCCCAGACGGCGAACTCGACTCTCAGAGATGACCATGCCGGTGGAGGAGGATGACAGCGCCCCCACGGATCTTCAGACGAACCTGGAGGATTTACACGCTGCGCCCGTGGCCGGGGTGCCTGGATCGCTCTTTGGAAAGACGGCGTGGGGGCTCTAGGGCTCTTCCTGGTCGTACGTGTAGAAGAGAACATCTTCCTCCTCGTTCTGCCACGCGTGGCCGCCTGACAGGAGCGGCCGAGCAAGGGATTGCAGGTCCTGGTCCTCCTTGGGACCAGAACCCCACCCAAAACACCGCCGCAGGAAAACAAAAAACGGATGGACGCAGTGGCCGTGCAAGGACTGCCAGAACATTTACTCGCCCTTGCAGGAGGAGACCACTGAACCTCAGCGGGTGGGAGCGGGGGCGGCGTTAGCCCCTGCAGGGTGCGGCGCCTCCGAAGGCGCCCGTGCAGGCGGCGGCAGCTCGGAAGGCGCCCCTACAGGCTGCGCAGGCTCCGAATGCGCCAACGTGGAAAGGTATGCGAGGTGAGGCGCCAGGCGCTGCAGCCGGAAGGCCACGAGAAGGCGCTCATGGAATCCGCGCGTGTCAAGGGGGAGCCTTACTCGAACGGTCCCAGGGGGTCGAGAGAAGCATTCGGGAGCTTGGGAGGAGAGGAGAGGAGACTCGGGGAGGTCGGTCGCGTCCCACGCCCCCAGCGCATAGTCTGTGGGAAAGGACACAGTGTGCGAGACGGAGACGAGCGCGCCGTCCTGAGCGTCCATCACGAGCGCGAAGGACCTGGCAAGTTTGTGCATGTCCGACCAGCTGCTGATGGGACAAATCCGCAGGTCTACGAAGACGTCGAGTGCTGGTGAGCTGCTCTGGGTGACCGAGCGCACATGCCAAGACCCGACCCACACATGGCACCCACATGTCTCGCTTTCACCTTCGCAGTGCAGCAGCACAGCGGAGTGACTTGGTGTCATATACCAACCGCTCCTGAGCGGGAGCTCCACTTCCCATGCCGCGCCATGAAGGCCGTCTCCGGGGTGCCACGCATCCATGTGCTCGATCAATTTCTCTCGACAGATCGATGCCATGCATGCCAGGCATCTCACAGCGCGTTTAGGGCAAAGGTGCTCGTGCACGTTCGCACGCACCCCCTTCGCGCCGCAGTCTTCGCACTTCCACGGTAACATCTGGAGCAAGGTGTCGCATACGGGGGGAGGCCGGAGGTTGACTGCCCCATGTTGCTCTTCCCTGCAGACGGGGCACTTGTCCAGGACATGGCGCGAGCAGCGGAGATGCCCGTTGCAGCACTGACTCACAGGCTTCTGGACGACGTCCAGGCAGACCGGGCACCGCAAGTCGCCCTCCAAGGCCACAACGTCAGCGGTCCGTAGGCGTTTCGCTGGGTTCTCCACAGGTGCGCCACAAATGCGCATGGTCCGCCCTCCTCGTAGCCCCCGCCGACAAACTTCCGAAGGTTTCTTTATCACTTCCGAGCCGGTGCAAGGCAGTTGGCCTTGCCGATGCGCTCAGCCGGACTCCGCGCCGATCCCTCCCCTTGTAAGGGCCCTCGTCACCTCTGGCGTGGCACGCAGTCTCTGTAGCGCTCATAGGCCTGTAGCAGGCGCTCGAGGTTGGCTTTCTGAGGGTATTGAGCCGCCTTGCGCGCGCTCACCCCCACGCGCCGAAGTAGAGTACACTTCTTGCGCCGCTGGCGAAGTTGCGGGGCAGAAAGCACCGCGCCCGAGTGCCGGCTGCGCCTCCGCCGGACCTCCCGCTCCCTCCGCTGAATCTCGGCAAAGAGACCTTTTGGGAGACCTCGCAGGAGCTGGCCCACCCTGGTCTTCCACACGCGCTCGGCGGCTGCGTACACGGGACCCGCATGCCTGCCGCAGAAGTTTGGCCCCTCTACGCGCCTCCTCAACTGCTCCAGCCAGGTGGTGCCTCGCTTAGGGGAGTCTTGGGTGCCCACCTTAGTCCCCGACGGGCAGCTTCCGAGGGCTTTGGCATCGTCCCCAAGTAGGCCAGGGCTCTCTGGATCGGAAAGCTGTCCCGCGGGCCGCAACTCCTCGAGCGCCTCTGGAGGCTGGAGGGCTGTCACGCAGGAGACAACCTCATTCACCAGTTCTCCACATTTTTCCAACCTCTCCAGCTGCACAGGAGGGTGCGGGAAGTCTTCACTCAGAGGCTCCATGCGGAGGACGAACTTGCTGTGCGAGACGTAGTCTGCGATGTCCAATCCGCCGAAGGGAAGGGCGTGCACCCGGTTTGCACGGTGGTAGAAGTCCGTCTGGTTGCCCCATGGCACTGGTGCCTTTCAAGAAAGGGTTGACCGCACCGCCTGCAGAGCCCCGAGTCGCCAGCGATGGCGTACCACTTCTCGACAGAGCGGTTCAGGCGCGCAAAGTCACCACCCAAAATGCGTGAAGGAAACCCCGTGAAAACGGCGATCTCCTTCGTAATGAGCGTCTCCGCCTGGCCAATGGTCAACATTTCCTGGACGCTTCGCGGACACACGAGCCTCCAAAGGCATTTCAGCCGTCCATCCAGTCCATCTGCACGAAGAAACTCCACCACTGCTCCATCCCTTCTAAAATCGAAGTGCGAGTCGGCACGCCGCCCTGGGTCGTGGGAGCCTCCCACATAGAGCATGGCAAATTCATGCCTAGCATTCATGACCCCCAAAAGATAGAGCTCCTGGTCCCAAGACGCCAGAGGGTCCAGGAGCGCGCGTCCAGGAGCGCGCGTCCAGAAGCATTGTCAGAGTTGGCATGGTGCATGGCCATCGGCCGTGTGTCTCGGATCAGCGAGCGCGTGCACTCTCGTAGCAAGTGCTCCGCTGCAAGCAAAGCCGCTGCGGTCATTGCTCCTTCGAGCTCATCTCTTTGTCTTGGGGAATCGTCTGTTGCATAGGCGCATGGGGAGCGTATTCGCCAGCGGACGGCACCCTGTCCGGCAAGGCCAGCGGCATGTCGCTGATGACATTGCGCCAAGGTGCGCGCAAATCAATCGGGCGAGGGGACTGGGCCCTTGGGTCAAAGTCGCGCAGTGCGACAACACGGCGTTTGTGACAGCAGCGCATTCCTTGCTTTCTTCTCGTCTTCTGCGATTTCCCTTGCCGAACGCGTTCGCGCGCTGCACGGGTGCCGCAGATTCAATCCTGCGTCTGGGCGCAATCCCTTCAGCATGACGCATTCTCGCTAAAGACAGCCTGGCGGATCCCTTCGAAGTGCTCCGCCCCATCAACGGCTGTAGGCACCGGGCCAGAGACACCCGCTCTTTCAAAGGCCGACGCGTACTGGCGGGCGGTCAGCGGTGGGGGTGCCACGTCTCCTCCCACCATCTCCCTCCATTTCTGGTGGTACGCGTCCACAAGCAAGGCGGCGTCCAGGCGAAAAGACTCGCGAGCAAGTCCGTCTTCTCGGTCCTTGGTCCAGAGCTCGAAAAGCGTCTCGTCCGCTAGCGTCGCCGCGCAAACGGTGTCGTTGGGTTCGGCGCTTTGCCAGAACTCTTCAAAGGATGTACGCATCTCCTCTAAGGCGCAGGCTCCCCAGTCGTCGTCCCGATGAATGTGCTGCAGGTGCTCGATGCTGCTGCGCGTCCAATTTGTGGGATTACCGCTCCCGGCAACCATTTCGGTCTCAGTCAAGAGCACCTTGGCATGCAGGTTTCGCCCCTCGACCAGACGAAGACTGAGCTTTCCGTGCGGGCGCGGAATGGGCAACTCGGCTTCTAGCATGTGCATCCGGTCCAGCATCACCTTGACCTCTGTCACTCCCGCTCGTTCCATACAGCCCCTTGCATTTCGCCACCCAGAGCGTACGACGCTATCCGTATGATGCCAGTGGCTCGGGAGAGCGCATCTCTCCAACGCTCCAGGACTGCCTCACCGCGACAAAGCGTGCACCTCTGAGTGGCGGGGATCGAAAGGATACGGAACCCATTGCCGCGGCGTCCGTCAGACGCGGGCGCTTTTGCATCGGAAGATTGTCGGAAGCTCGATGCCATCGGCGAGGTGCTTAGTGCAATGTTGCTCCTCTGCTACGTCCGCGCGGAGCTAGAGCAGCGCCTCGTCGGCCAAACCATCGACATGGCGGAGGATGCGGCTAAGGACCTCTTGGCGGGACTTCCAGGGGTCCAGCAGGCTGTGCGAGATGTCCTTGAAGAGACAGGACGGCTCCATGACGAGAAGGCTGCACCGCGCCGGCGCCTGCCGTTCAGGAGGACACAGACCGCTCCTTTGGCACCAGACACCACACTGGATAGGGCAGAGACGGCAGAAGCCGTCGCGAATCTTGGCGAGACGGTCGCAGCGCCTCAGCCTCTTGCGCCAGCTGCGGCTCAAGAGACAAGCCACGCGGAAGACCAAGCGGAAGACCCTCAAGCCTGGTACTGTTTGGAAGGGGTGAATGCGCAGCGGCCGGCCTGCCGGAGAGGTGGAAACAGAAGGGATCGGCGGGGCAATCTGGCATACCGGCTAACCGCAATCGAGAAAGCTTTCCCCACAAGCGAAGCTTGCGAGGTCGTCTGCACGCGAGATCACCTGAAAGGTCTCGTCGCCAGTCTTGCCAACAAGCGAGGAAGCTGGGAGATTGGCTTCGACCATGAGGCCGCAAAGCTGCGAGGCGAGGAAGGGCAACAGAGGGCTAGAGAACTTCAAGAAGAGAAGGCTCAGTTGGCTTTGCGAGCGAAAGAATACGAAGAGGCAACGAGAGACGACTTCGCCGCGAGATGGCTGGAGGCGAAGCGGCGCGAGAAGGAAGATCAGGGACTCCCGCCGACCCAGACAGCACCCGCATGGCAGACTCATCAGGCGAACGTTTCCTGGGCTCCCGCTCCCGCGGATCTGCTGACATTAGGGGCCAATGCCCTTCACAGGGCTCTTTCATGGTCGTGGGGCGGCGGACGCTGAGACCAGCTGTTCTCCGGGAATGCTCCCTGCGCCCGACTCTTCCTCACTCCCTGTCGATCCGCACGCCCAGCAAAGAGCGAACAGACGATTACTCCTCTCGCCACAGGCGGGACACGCGTATTTGTAGCACCAGGCGCAGCGGGTACCCCAACACTCGCCATCGTGGGGGCCATAGGAGGCACCCATCGGCGGAAGCGGTATTGGGGGGGGCGGTGTTGCCGGGCCCTGCCAGAACGCAAAGGGAGGGGGAGATGCGGCGGCGGTCCCCGCTGCTACACCACTATCGACCATTTCATTTCCAGAGGAAGCTTCCGGCAAGAGCACTTTGGACGAAGGTCAGCTGCTTTTCCCGGAGGTTTTCCCCTGTTGTTGGCCGTGACTTCGTGGGGTGTGGCGTCCAGGTGCGACGAGTCGTGCGGAGGTAGGGAACGCCTCTCTTGCACGAGTGGCTCGTGGTGCGACAGAACGAGGGAGTGTCAGACGCGTGGCCGCAGAGGGGCAAAAGATGTCCCGCGGAAACAGGCCACGAGTGCGACTGGGATGCGAAGCCTTGCTGCGAGCAGAGTGCTTTCAAGGCGCCCCTTGAGAAGGGTACCAAACTAGTTGTCTTCCATTTTACGAGCCTCTTCAAGCCAGAACAGATCAAAGGACTGGAGCGCATGCAGCAGAGTGTGCCTTGCCGTCCAGCGCGGCATGACTGACCCTTCGGCCGCGCAGCCGATGCTCCTTTGGGTACCGCACGGCAAATCTCAGAAAGCACTTTGCAGAGGTGCAGCTACACACTTAGCTTCTTCGCAAGCGTGCACATCTGGGATTGTCCAGGGGATGCAGCTCTTCTTGAAGTCTCTCCTTTTCCGTAGACTGTCGTACCTGAATCATCGTCTGTATCGCTGATCTGGCGGGTAGCATCGACTGGAAGACGGCAGACGGGACAGAGCTTCCAGTAGCCGCAGACCATCGCGCAGCCATTGCACACGCACAAGTGAGCAGTCTTGTCGTGCAGAAGCGCTACCCTGCGCACGTTGCTTAGACACACCACGCAGGGATCCTGTCCCTCGCGGACGGGCTCATCAGGATGGGCAGCAGCCAGGAGCGCCTGAAATTCTTTCTTTTTCTCAATCGAGAGCGCTTCTTCCTTGGCCGATATTCGCTGTCTAAAAGTCGTGAGTTCTGCATCTGGAAACTCAGCTTGTATTGCTTGAGTCATTTCCTGAAGGCTGTCTGGAGTGCCAGATGCCACAAAGGACAGGCGAAACGAAGAGGATCCTTGCCACCCGCGCTTAGTGATCTCTTCGACAAAGACACTCATTTTCATCAGATCTCGCTCCTCGATGCCTGCCGTCCTCCGCAGCATATCAACACCACCTTGGAACCTCAGAAGGTCACGCCCTGCCAGCGTGGTGCCTGAAGGCAGTTGCCAGTCTCGCCCCAAGGCAGTGTCGAGGACCGCGACTATTCTGGGCAAGAGGCTCTTCCTCACCTCGTCGTGCGTAGGCTGACGGATCGTTAAAATGAATGGGTCCTTAATGCGTGTTCCTTTCGTTAATCGTTCAAACGCGTCATTCGCTCGTATAGCCTGGTCATCTCTCTCGTCTTCTGCCTCCTCGTAACACGATTCACCATTGACTGCGATGATGATTGACCCTTCGTGCTTTGCGGGCACCATGCCAGCTCGCGTGGCTGGTGTGTCGTCGTATATTGTTTGCAAGTGCAGAGCTACGTCGCCTGCTGCGTAAGCGTGTATGAAGCCTGCCCAAAGCGTGCTCCCCATGCTCGTAGGGGCATAGTCCCGCACGATAGTGAAGGTCTCCACAGTCTCCATGACAAGACGCGACGCGAGATCGCACAGTCCAACTTGGGCTACCAAGATAGCGACGAATGCAGATGTGGAACGCGCAACGCCTTGACCGCTCTCGACAAAGAGTAGGCGGGGAGAAAGAAGTGCGACGTTTTTGATGCGCAGGTTGGAGAATTCCTCAAAGATGCGGTCGGCGACGCCGACGCCGGCGGGCTACAGGAAAGCTACATGGCATTGCATGTGTCACGACCTGCAGACGAACCTGCAGAAGCGGCGCCTGGGGCTCTCGTAGTATGGTCTGTGCTCGACGACCTCGAATGCGCCCAGCCGCCTGGGTGCTGCGGCCGTATCTGTCTCGAGCGCGCGCCGTCTCTTTCTGCTGCCCCACTTCCGCGGCAGCTAGTACGATCAAAACATCGTGAGACCAGGAAATACGAAGAGAACATCTAAGTGGCTGTGCTAGTTGGCACAGCTGGCCTTTTGGGCGTTACCCTCTTCTTGCCAAACCATGGACTCTAAGCCCCTATATGAGCTGTTTCAGCACCAGCTAGACCATTCCGGCACGAGCCCAGAGCAGGCAGAGCTGCTGCGGCAACCAATGCGAGAAATCATACTCCACTTCCCTGTGGTACTTGAGAATGGCAAGCGGGTCATAATGAAGGGATATCGGGTACAGCACAACAACGCGCTCGGGCCCTTCAAAGGGGGCCTACGCTTCCATGAGATCGTGTACCTCGACGAGTGCAAGGCGTTGGCGGGGTGGATGACGATAAAATGTGCCCTGCAGCACCTACCCTTTGGCGGGGCAAAGGGAGGAGTTAAGTACAATCCCAGTGAATATTCCAGCCAGGACAGAATCCGAATTGCAACCGCTTTCTGCCATGCGCTCCGACCGTACATTGGTTCTAAGATCGACATCCCTGCCCCGGACGTGGGCACCAATGCTGAGGTGATGGATTGCATGTGCCGGGCGTACAATGTTGGCAGCGAAGTGCCAGACATGGCAGTGTTCACAGGAAAGAGCGTGGGACGAGGAGGCTGTCTGGGGAGAACCGCAGCGACCGGCAGGGGGGTCTCTTACTGCCTCCAGGCCTACGCGACAGCAGAGGACCTGGAACTCGCGGGCCAGACATTCCTCATTCAGGGGTTCGGCAACGTCGGCTCGCACCTGGCGGAACTCCTGACTGAACTCGACATGGTCTGTGTCGGCATCGGTGACCACACTGGCTACGCACTCAACCCTGAAGGTCTCAACCCTCACCGCGCACGCGCGCATGTCCAAAGCACCGGAGGCATTGCAGGGTTCGCGCCCTCGACCAGCGTGGACAAAGCCACCTTCTTCGCCACTTCTTGCGGGTTCGTCGTTCCCGCTGCTCTCGAGTTGCAGATTGACGCCACAGTAGCCGAAGGCCTCCAGTGCCATGCTTTGGTGGAAGCTGCCAACGGGCCCACGAGCCGTGAAGGGGAGGAGGTGCTCGCGCGAAGAGGCATCGATATCTTACCTGACGTGCTCTGCAACTCAGGAGGAGTCGTGGTCAGCTACTTCGAATGGGTCCAGAATCTGCAGTACATGTCCTGGGACGCGCAAGAGGTGGAGGAACGCCTGAAGAAGGCCATGGGTAGGGCATTCACGAGAGTCCATATGCGCGCTGCAAAAGATGCCTGCTCCATGAGAAATGCGGCTTTCCCAGAAGCGGTTGAGACTCTAGCCAAGGCAGAGTGATGAAGTGTAGGGTCATCAAGGACGTGACGGGCCTTGGGCCCCAACGATTTCGCTCCGCTTCCAGTCGTTCCTCTTCTCTCCGGCGGCGTTTCATAGCAATGTGTCGCTGCTCTGCTCTTCCACTCATGTCTCAGACACGACGCATTGTGCGCTGCACCTCGCAGCATTTGAGGCTTCGACGCTGAAGCGCCTGCTTGGCCAGCTAGGGAGCCGGCAGGTGAATCCTAGCAACATTGCTAAAGCACTGTATCATGGTACTCACATCCCCGCGAAAGAATTCCGTTCCTTCGTCTCGTTCTTGCACAAATGTTTCCGTGAACTTCTTCTTCAGCTCGCGCTCAGCATCCAACGAGTCGGCCACGCCTGCACAGATGATTACTCGGCTTCCTTGTTCGTACTGAGCGAGACGACGTTGGTCGTGAAAGATGCTCTGTCCAAGTTTGTAGATAGGCTCACCGTTGCGAATGAACTTGGCAGGTTTGGTCAAGTAAATTATGCCGCCCCGTTTGCTCCCCGGCCTGTCCGGCTCTCTGGGACACTGAGGACACAGCCAATAAAGTCCACGGCATCTCCAATCGACAGTGGCCCAGAAATCTGTCCCGAACAACTCCACCCTCTTGCAATTGCGGCAAACTAAGCTTTCTTCAAAAGGTAAGGCTCGCAGTTCGTCTGAACTTTTCAATCGCGCGTTCTCCGTGCGAACATCCAGGACCTTGCGCGGGTGTCTCCCTTTAGGGGACAGCATGACGCGATATTTACCCGGAGACGATGCGAGGACACGGGCATATGACCCATTAAACTCCGTAGACCGTTTGAGTCCGTGCAAGACTACATACTGAGACGGGCGCTGAGCTGGAGGAGGCATGCCTGCGAACTGGCGACACGCAGCTCACGAGGTTGAAAGCGAGCCGCAAGCAATACGTCTGGCGCAGATTTTGCCTAAACGCATGGCTTGAGAGCTACAGTGCAGCAATACACTGTCATTGCCGGCTCTTCTTGCGCGGTGGGCCTTCTTCGCCCTTGGGCTGCACGCTTTGCAACTCGTCAGCCATGCTTGACAGCTCCTCTTCGCCTTCCGCGTCATCTGTCTCATTTTCGCTGGCATCGTCTGGACATTCCAAAGCACCTTTATCCCATCAATCTCTCGAGGCGCAAAGCGAGGGCGTCGCTCTTTGGGGCATGCGGCGGGTCATGTCCCTCCGACCTGAGGCGTTCCCGCGCTGCAGCCGCGGCCATGACCGATCGTGCTTTGGCGGGCCGGATGGCCGCAGCGCCTCCCTCATCGAGCAAGCGCGCGAGCTTCGCGGCTTCCTCTTCCTGGCGCTGCGCTCGCTTGAGGGCGGCCGAGGCTCGGCGTGCAGCCACGACGCGCGGACTGAACGCGGCCTGGAAGCCCCGGGCGAGCTCGTCTGCAGTTGGGGTGTCTTCCGTCAGCGATCCTGTTCGGCGGTGCTCCTCCCGGTTCCGGTAGCTCTGCAGCAGGCCGTCCTTCTGCTTAGCAGTCAGCTGGCGCGACCCGGCCTCCAGCTCGGCCTTGAGAAGAACGGCGGCGGCCTCCGCCTTTCGCGCGCTCCTGGCGAGAAGTCCCGACCGCGCGCGGTCCCTGGACGCCGCATACACCTGGGGATCTGCTTCCTCCTTCCACCGCGCCGCGTGAGAACTCAAACGTTGGTCGTGCGCGTTCCTCGAACACTGGGAGCTAACTCTTGCCTTCTTTTCCGCCGACCATCCCGCCCTTGTAGCCGCCCTCTTGCTTGTGATCTCCTCCATTCTCGTCGCAGAGAAGCTGGCCCACACCCGCTTCCTCCTCTCGGTGCTCCGGCGCTTCTCTTCTTCACTTCGGTTCTGCAGGGTCTCCTTCGTCCTGCGGACCTTCGTCGCCACTTCCTCCTCCGTCCTGTTGGCCCAGATCTGGCGTCTGCGTGCGGAAATCGCTTCCCTCTGCTCGTCCGTCAAGTTGGCCCATCGCTGTCGCAGCATGTCTGACATGTGTGCGCTTTCCTCCGGACTGAGGCTGGCCCACCAAACACGTCGGAACTCGGCAAAGTCTTCTTTCTCAGCGTCGGAAAGAGCCGCCCACCGCCGGCGCCCCTTATCGGCGTGCTCTTCCTTCTCGGCCGCGGACAGGCTGGCCCACCACTGCCTCCGCTGTTCGCAGATCGCCTCGAGGCGCTCGTCAGGAAGGTCAGCCCACCACTGGCTGTGTCTCCGCCCAACCTCCTCTCTCTCGGCGGGAGTGAGGCTGGCCCACCAGAGCCGCCGCTTTTCGACGTGCGCCTCTTTCTCGTCAGCGGAGAGGCCTGCCCACCACTCCTTCATGTGCACCGCCCGGCACTGCAGAAGGATAGCTGCAAACGTGCCGACGTCCGGAAAGTGTGCCACCTCGCCGTCGCTGGCGTCCTTCAACGCCTCGTCCAGCGCCTGGTGCACCGTGTCGATGTGGCGAATCCAAAGCTCAGGGTGCGGCACACAGCTTACCGACTCTTCTACCACAATGTCCTGGAGCCCAGGAACGCGACTGAAGACGTCCTTGGCGAAGCCTCCGCAGAGGACCAGTCGACCGTCCGAGGCAGCTTCCTGCAGAAGCACGGTAAAGTCTCCGAGAGCGTCCGCGACTGCCCGTCTGAAGCCCACGGGCTCCGGCGATACCACTCTGCCAGCCACATGTGTGGCATCAAAGGGGTCCAGGAGCGGGACGTCCGCGATGCCTGGGTCGGCCAGCTCCTTAAAGATGCGGCCCGTGACGCCGATGCTGTCTGTGCGCTCGACGTGCGAAAAGCAGATGACGGGCATCTGGAGAGCCGCAGGCAGCCTGGAACGAAGATGCGAAGCGGTTCGGGCGCGCAGGTCTTCGAACGCCATGGGCCCGGAAGTTCAAGGGCGCAGCCGACGCCTTTACACACGAATGGTCCGCTGAGCCTGGGGGCGGCGGCCGACCCTCGATCGCGCGCTGGCGGGTTCCGTGCGCCTGGACGACTTTGCTTCTCTCCGCGCAGGCCTTCGCAGACTTTGAGATCGGCTTGGGCAGCGCACACAGGAGGCCTGGCCGTTTTCTCAACACACACCTGTTCACAGCCCGAAGCTCTCCTTCCCCTTCTCCTCAACGCGAAACCGGAGCGCCACGTTGAGTCCGGCGCATTCCTGGGCCAATAATTTCATCGAATAAGGGAGCTGAACACGAGCAAGATTATCAGAGCCATCGAGGCGACAGCCTCGGCAGTACACCCGCGGCTGCACCGAAACCGCCGTGTCGGTGTCCATATGCTCGCCTATGAGGCCGCAGCGGCGGCACACGTAGCACTCGAACTCGTCGCTCTGCTTGAAGAGGCGGTCGAGGATGACGGACGAGGCGCCGTGCGCCAGCATGCAGTCGCGCTCCATCTCTCCTACGCGGAGACCGCCGCCCCTGCTGCGGCCCTCGACGGGCTGCCGCGTGATGAGTTGCACCGGGCCGCGGCTACGCGCGTGCACCTTGTCTATGACGCAGTGGCGGAGCCTCTGGTAATGGACGGTCCCGATGCAGACCTCGGCCTCCAGCGGCCTGCCCGTCCAGCCGTTGAACATGGTCTCGCTGCCCCGGCTGTGGAAGCCGTACTTGGCCAGCTGCGCGCCGATGGCTGAGGGGTGGAGGTCGTTGAAGGGCGTGCCGTTCCCGATTCGGCCCTCGAGGCAGCAGAGCTTTCCGAGCAGAGACTCGATGAGCTGACCCACGGTCATCCTGCCAGGCAGGGCGTGCGGGTTGATGATGATGTCGGGACAGATGCCGTCGACGGTGAACGGCATGTCGACGCTCCTGAGGATGATGCCGATGACCCCTTTCTGGCCGTGGTGCGAAGAGAACTTGTCTCCAATCTCGGGCGTGCGCGAGGCGTGCAGCTTGACTCGCACGAGGCGGGATCCGTCCTTGTTCATGGTCAGGTAGATGTCACCGACCCGCATGGGCTCGGAGGCGCTCAGGATAGTGGAGTGGTCCACCTGGATGCTGCGCTTCTTCTTGTCGTTGCCGAGCTGGCTGGTTTGCATGCGCTTCCCGACGATCACGTCTCCCGTGACGACCTCCTGGCCCACGAGCGGCAGCCCATCCTCCTCCACCTTGGAGTAGTCCGCCTTGCGAAATCCCACGGCGGAGGTCGGCACGAACCCGAACCTCTCCACGTCTGAACCGATGCCCTTTTCTTCATCTTTGTAGCTCTTGTAGATGGTGGAGCGGAAGAGCCCTCGGTCGAGGGCATCCTGCGACACAATGATAGAGTCTTCCTGGTTGAATCCCGTGTAGGACAGGACCGCCACGATGACGTTGGCGCCTCCCGGCATCTCCGCGCACGTGCTAAGCGCTTGGATGCTCGTCTGCACGAGGGGGACTTGCGGATAGTGGAGCGAGTGCGCCACCGTGTCCACGCGTCCGGCGGCTTTGAGGGAGAACATGCCGATGGCCTGCTTGGTCATGGCCGCCTCGTAGATGTTTCTGGGAGCCTGGTTGTGGTTTAGGAAGGGGATCATGCCTGCACAGATGCCCAGGAGACAGGAGGGGTGGAGCTCCACATGTGTCTCGCCGATCCTCGTCGTTCGCTCTTCGTTCTTGTCGAAGAGCTCCACCACGCCCTGAATGAGCATCTCATTCCACAGTGCCCATGGCGGGACGTTCTGCATCAGCGCGGGAAGAATTGAGAGCTTGTCCTTGACGAGCAGGGGGCGGAGGAGGCAGCCTGCGTCCGTGTCGATGAGCACCAGCTTCTGCGAGACATCCGCCGTGAGGCTCGCGTCGGGAGGGAGCGTGAGGTTCCTCCGCCAGCCACGCAGGACAGCGACAAGGCCGGCGCCGTCGTCTGTGAAGCCTTCGATACTCCCGTTGATGGCGACCCGCCAGCGACCGCTCCTGGCGGGGCCGATAGGGCGTAGCAGCCCCTGGGCGTAGAGGGCATCCGTGATGTAGGAGCCGTCGTAGCCCAGTCGGGTGTGTGCGAGGAGCGCTAGGTTTTCCACGAGACCGCATGCCTGGCCCTCGGGCGTCTCGACGGGGCAAAGGACGCCGCAGTGCGAGGCGCTCAGCTGGCGCGGCTTGGGCAGCTTGCCCTCGCGGTTGATGGGCGTGTTGATGCGCCGCAGGTGCGAGATGGCCGCCAGGTAGTTCATGCGTGTGAGGATCTGGGCCACGCCGTTCTGGGACGACTGCTTCTGGATGCCCCAATTTCCCGTGGAGACCGCGTACTTCATCCCGGCCGTGATCTTCTTGGCGTTGAGCGCATCTACGAGAGATATGCTCTTCCCTGCGTCCACCGCTCTGGAGAGCTGCAGGCTCAGCACCTTGAGAAACTGCCGAAAGAGCTGGCGGAACAGCAACGCAAAGAGCCCGCCCGTAGTCTCGATGCGTTTCAAGGCGTAGTCATCTCGATCATCTGGAGGCTCCTCACCTGAGTATACGCGGATGACTTTCATGACGATCGACGCCAGGTATATGGCCTTCCGGCGCAACACCTCCTCGGAGGCGTCGAGCCCCTGGTGCGGCAGAAACTCATTGGAGAGGATGTGCTCGATGTAGCGCACCCGACGCTCGGTCGTCGCCTCCTTCGTCCCCTCGCGGCCCAGGTGCTCCACGAGGTGGAGACGGGTCTCGGAGAGCAGTGCGTGGTCGAGGCTCCGCTGGACCATGTCAGCCAGGGCGGGGCTCCAGGAGGGGCTGTGAAGGGCGATGAAGGAGCACATGTCCGCCAGCGACTCGAAGCCCAGCAGCTTGAAGAGCACTCCGACGGGGATGGCCACGTCGACGAAGGGGAGGCGGATCTCGAGCGTCTCTCCGCGCAGACCGGTGCGGGCGGAGAGGTTCACCACAAGGGTGCTGGTGGAGCGCGTTTTGGTCGCGTGCAGGCTCCGGATCTCCGCCGTGACGAGCTTGGAGCTCAGCTTCCGGACGAATATGTAGTTCGTCCTCATCTTCTCCTGCGCCACCACGCTCTTCTCATTGCCATTGACGATGAAGTAGCCACCGGGGTCGAGGGGGCATTCGCCGCTGTCGCCAAAGCGCAGGGAACAGCCGAGGGAGCGTACCATGCAGGGAATGCGACACAGGAGCACCTCCGCGTAGAGCCTCCGGTGCACGTTCTCCTCGCCGTCGAGGAACTCCTGTGTGACGTTTACATAGATTGCCACGTTGTAGCTCAAACCTCGCAGGCGACATTCGTGGGGCGTCACCCGGTGGTAGGATCCGTCGGCCTCGCGCAGTGCAGGCGGGCGAATGAAGACCCGGTCGAAGGTTACCCTCATGCCGCCCCCGCCGCGGTCGCTCTCCACGGAGAGCTGCGAGTTCTCCGTGACGATCTCCTGCAGTTTGCTCTCCAGGAAGCGGTCGAAGGAGAGGATCTGGTGGCTCACGAGGCCCGCGGAGTGAAACCAGCTGAGAAGCAGGTGCTCGAACTGGCTGTTCGGCAGGTGCCGCGCCGAGACAGACGGGGCGCACGGGGGCGCCATCTCCGCCATCCCCGAGGGAAAGAACGCTGGAGCAAGCACTTCTAGGCGGATCCCGAGCAGACTCTTACTTATAAGATGCGCTCAAGTGAGTAGCAGAGCTCCCACCGGGTGGATGTGCGCTGGGCGGTGCGCTCGCCCACGAGGGTGATTTCCGGCCAGTCTGGCGTCCTCTCAAGCATTACTAGGAGCTGCGAGTTGCTCGTTCGCAGCTGCGCAGTGCCTCCATCCATAGTCTCAAGTGCAAGCGGGGACTCACTGTCCTCACTAAGGACGAAGATGGCAGAAGGAATCACGAAGTGTTCGAGCCCGAGGGCACCAATGGCGCTCTCCAAGTCCGCACCAAGTGTCTGGTCCTGGACGGCAAGCAGGGTGCACTCCTCGGTGGCGGGTGGTGGTCGGGTTGACCACTGTCTGTGGAAGGCCGTGTGGCTCGGCAGAGTGCGCAGAAGCGATGGGATGTCCGGGTGGGGACTGATACCCATTGTGAGAGTCTGAGAAGTGGACCAGATCGCGCACGTGAGGACCCATGGCGGTACGCCCTCTCCCGCTGGGGCTGTCCTCTGGTGAACCTGGCGCAAGCCGTCGCCCGGCACCAGTGAGGGGCGCCCGGCGACGAACTTCAAGGTGTAGCACGCGAAGCCCGTGCTCACCTGGACCTCGTCGGCCGCCGCGGACACGAACGCCACGTGTCCACCTGGCTCGAGGTCCACATCACACCCAGAAAGGAATGACTTCCCTCCTGGGGTTCTAGCGGCTACGCGCACGCTGAAGCTTTCTTTGGCAGCATTTCGCAGGATGCAGAGCACCTCTTCGTGCGCAGTTGAAGGGCGATGCGCTTCTTTTTTGCTTTCCTTGGCGCCGTGACGACTGTCGCTATGTGCGGGGGGGCCCGCGCGCCTACCCGCCGCAGAGTCAGACTGTTGCATGGAATGCCTCTGGTTCCGGTGCCACATGAGGCCGCCTCCTTTGTGTCTCAGCAGCTTTCGCGCAGAGTTCCCAAAAACGCACGTCGATCACTGTCCCAGGTCGTGCGGCTGTGGGATCTTCCTGCCGTTGGCCACCGCGCGCGTCTCTCCCCCTTCGATGATCTTGGCCACGCCCTCAAAGAGTTTGTCGTAGTAAGCCGGGGGCAGCGAGGCGGTTTGGAAGTTGGCGCCTCCCTTCTCTTCGTAATAGCTGAGAAGGAACTTCTTGAGGATTGCGCGGCAGCTCTCGGGGGCTTCCGCACCAACCGCGTTCGCAGCTGACGCCTTGGCCGACTTGCGCCCCCCTGAACGCCCGACTGACTCGGCAGGGGCGCTCGTATCAGCCTCGGGCGAGGGTTTCTCGGTGGCCTTCGTTTTCCGCGTGCGCTTGGGCGCCGGCAGAGCGGTCTCGGCGTCGGCGACCGTCGGCTTGGGCGCGGCGACGGCAGGCGGGTGGTGAAGCGACCGCTTTGGCTCGAGCGCCACGTCGACGGATGGGCTCGGAGTGGCTGCCATGGCTAGGCGGGGCAGGAAAACAAAGAGCGTCGCTGGAGCGGGTCTGGGCCAGTACAGGCTGCGCTTTATCTTAAGGGCGGCGAATACGCAGGGGCCATTGAACACGCTACGCGGCGCGCTGTCTGCTGCCCTTGGGGCTACTTGCTTGCCCACACGCTACACTGCAGAAAAATGAGAGTTCGTCTATGCCTACGATTGCTGCGACTAAAAGGTATGCGGAACCAGACATCATGCTCTCGCGCACGAGGACCCTCCCTCTTTAAGCTCAAGCAGGCCGGAAGGAGTGGCGGACCAGGCGCTCTCTGGCCGCCCCCATCGGTCCTGACGCCTACGCTGACGGCGAGAGCTGCACTTGCAGAGACCCTTGCTCAGCTGCGAGGACCTCCTGCGACGGCTAGTGGCTAAGATTTTGGTCCCTCAGAGAGAAGGGCCGGGCGGCCAGCTTCCTCCATCTCTCTCTCCTCTGAGGAAAGGCATCGTTTGTGACATGGCCGTCCCGTGCACCCAGCACTCAGAGTGCACGGAAGGTGCGTATGAATGCTGTCTTCCTTTGGGAGCCGAGTATGTGCGCCACTGCGTGGACCTCCGCCGCGCGCCGCTCCTCGAGCGGAGACTGACCGACGAGGATCGGCAGGCGTTGGAGAACCCTCTCACCGGGTGCCCAGGCTTTCGCAGGCGCCAGGCCGACGCAGACGCCGGCCGCCTGGTGAAGTTCGACAGCCCAATGCCCGAAGGGGTGTCGGCGTTCGACGTCCAGGTGCCCCTGCTGGAGCGGGAGCTCTGGCTCTCGGACTTGCTGAGCGGCGGCGCGGCGAAGCCAGATGAGCTGGAGAGACTGTCCATGCGAAAGTCGTACGGCACGGTCGTATCTGGGAGTCAAACGCCCGAGGACAGGTACCGAGCGCTTGTCATGCAGCAGGGAAGGGGTGTGGGCCTGTACACGGAGAACGACCAGCACGCTGTCGCCTCTTCCTCAAAAGGAGCCTTTTTGAAGAAGGAACTGAGTGCGCGAGTGGCTGAGAGACGACGCGTTGTGGTCTTCACGCATCTCAAGGGAGCGTGTGGTTACGACGGCCTGAGGCGCCTGTTGCTGGAAGATGTGGGTTTGGAGGAACACCAGGCGGGTCGGCCTGCCTCGCCCTACAAGACGTTTGGGTGCATAGACCCCGAGAAAGAACCAGAGATTCGGAGGAAGCTGCTGGAGGACTTCAATGAGGGACTCTTCTCGACCATGCTCGTACTCGCCCTCTCGGAGGGCATCGACCTGGACGACGTGCAGTACATGTACATTACCGAGCCGACGAGCAATCCCGCCACGTGGACCCAGGAGACCGCGCGTGTGGCCAGGCTTGGCAGCTTCCAAAAGGCTCCTTACTACACGCGTCGGGGCTGGGGGGGAGAGCCATCCCCGGAAAAGCACCCAAACATTTTCCAGCTTGTCTCCGTGGTTCGCAAGCCTGCCAGTCGTTGGCTGCGGGCAGGAGAGCTAGTCTCCTACGTTCCGATCGCCGCGCTCATGCTTGCCATTACGAGCGTGTGGACTTTGGGGATCAAGCCAGGCGTGGAGTCGGTGCCGGCGCTCCTCAGGGGAGTGTCGCCGACTGACAAGCAGAAGGCCTCGCGCCATCTCGAGTGGGCTCAGCGGAGTTCTCTGGGGCGCGTGCCTGGGTCGGACTGGGCTTTCAGTGTGGGGAAGGCCGTGCTGTCTGGAGACTCTGCGCACGTGCAACGGCGTGTTGTGAAGGAGGGGATAATGAAGAAGCTGCTCGCCGCGAATGTCCTGCAAACGTTTGTCGCCCTCATGCTCATGCGTCAAGTGTCCTGGCGAGCCATCGTTCGTTGGGCAAGGACTGCAGCAGAGCTCGTGGCGTCGGTCTTCCCGTCGGTCTTCCCTGAGCTCCCCGCACAGGTGGGACGGGCCGGCGCCCGGGCGATGGGGGCTGGGAGCGAAGAGTTCATGGGCGTCTACGAGGAGGGCGCCATAGCTGCCCGGGTGACAGGGCGCACTCGTGTGCGAGAGGAGGAAGAGATTGTCCACACCTTCGATGAGCACGCCCGTCGGAAGTGCACTGATGGTCTCGCTGAGCTGGAGAGACTGGACCTGCAATGTAAGTGGCAGGTGGCGGCGCAGGAGGCAGACCACGTTGATGACGACCAACTGGTGAGTTTCAGGCGGTTCGTGGAGAAGTGGAGCAGAACTTCCGAGGCGCGCCACACGTACAGCAACAACTTCCACTCGCGAGGGAGAGCGGCTCGACTTCTGAGAGATATGCGTGCGGTCTCCGCAGCCCCGCGCCTCCTGGCCTACATGGCTCCCGGAACCGGGAAGAGTATCCTGGCCTGGGAGTGCGTCCTGGATACGATCCAGCACTACCCACGGGACAGACTTCGTCACGTCGAGGTGCTGTACCTGACGACAATGGGTACAGAGGACAACTTTCTGAGAGAGGGCATGAATGCGGTCCTGTCGATCTTAGAGAAGCGCGGGACCCTAACGAGTGAGGGATTGGACGACGTGTTCTTTGGCGCCGTTAGGGGAATCCTGGTCACACTACAGGGACTGGGGCAGTGGGCGCCTACGACAGTCACTGAAGCCTGGCTTCGGAGCGGCGCGGTGGTTCCATTTGTCCTGAGGGTGGTCCACTACGAGGACCGGAGAGCCGCCTTCAGTAGCCTGGAAGCCAGCGCTCGTGCGCAAGAATCAGAAGGAGCGGCTGGAGAGACGATCCGATGCGTTATACTGGACGAGGTGCACCACGCTCTCGACATCCAGGACGACGACTGGGCCCTAAAGATGGAAGCCGCACTCGAAGCGCAGCGCGGGCCCAGTCCACCCGCGCTGCTCCTCTGTCTAACAGGCACGCTCCCCAGCGTCGAAGCATTCTGCACCGTCTCCAGCCTCGTCAGGCCGGACTCGAGAAGCCCCCCAGACCGAGCGAGCATCAGGCTCTTGAGCCGCACAGAGTGCACACGGAACTTTGCCGACTCTTCGGTCTTTGTGAAGTCCGTCGCGAAGATATTCAAGGTCGTGGTCCCGGTGATCAAACTCACGCTACCCGCTGTGGAGTGGCTCCGGGGCAACTCTGTAATCACGGCGCTCGTTGGTTTCTTCACCACAGCTTACCTCGTCGCCTTTGACATGGAACGTTGGGAGGCCTTGAATACTTCTTGGGACGCACGGGGTGTCGTTGCCGACGTCTTGGATCGTCTCGTTTACGCACCAGAAGTGGTCCGCCTCGTCAGGGATGTTATTCCTGCCCCGGTGAGCAAAGGCGAGGCGCCTTTGAGGCGCAGTGCGCGGGCCAATCTGGCTGCAGTCCGGAAAGCCACAGAGCCCGAGAAACTCAAAGAAGCTGCGGAGGAAGCGCGCGCGGCCGCCCAACAACCGCGAGGGTGGTTCTCCTTCGCGCGCAGCGATCCCGCGCCTCCTTCGGCAGCTGGCCCCGCGGGTGAGGGGCATTCACTCGTCTAGAAACATATGCTGACAAACAGTAGACAGATCTCATGGCGCGCGTCCTCGACCCAATTTCGTTGCAAGGCGGCTACACTATCGCAGAAGCTGGCTCATACGCGCTCGCCGGGTCCGCCTCATTCGTCGGGCGCAAAGGTCTCGTGATCGCCGTGTCAGGCGTTCGCCTGGACCTGCAAGGCTTTACTTTGGACGGCAGCTCTCTCACGGAGGCCGTCATTAAGGTCGAAGCGGGCAAGGCCAATGTGCGCATCCAGGATGGCGCCCTTTCTGGCGGTGATCGGAGCCTGTATGTGGGCGCCAGAGCTTCGGGAGTGGAGCTACTCAATCTGCACGCCTACGGCTACAGCTTCGCCGGTTTTGAGATACACGCTTCCCAGGCGATATCCCTCACAAGCTGTCGCATCGGCAGGGCGTGCCGAGCTCCCTACGGGTCGGTGTTTGGCATAGTCGCGCTTCCCGCGGGCGGCTTTGCGCAAGCGGATCGCATCATGCGCGGCGCCGCCTCGGAGAGGACGGACGCGTTAGGGGGCAAGAACATTCGCTTCTTGCGTTGTACGGTTGGGGACGTAACGCCGCTCCTAGCAGAGGAGTGTCAACAAGGCCTGCCATCTCTGCCCGACTGTCCCTCCAGCTGCTTCGATGACCGCGCCCGCGTCCGCAGGTCAGCGGAGTGGCGGGCAGAGAGCGCGGCACCCCAGATTGTGGATGCAGGGGGGTTTCGCCTCAATGCTTCCGATTGCCGAGTGATTATCACGGGCGTCACGCCGACGCAAGATCTGGGGCGGCGCAGGCAGATCCTGGGCTCAAGCTACGGCAATGGCAACGGCGCGGACGTCGGCCCGACGCTCGGTGTCGTGCTTGGGGCTGGGGTGCACGCGCTGACGCTCTTCAACTGGACGCAGGTGAACGGCATCCCAGCCGAGGTGGCGGTGTCCCTCCCTTCACCGCTTCCGCTGTGCGATCAGACGGTGGATCCCCAGCCTGCATGGGGTGCTCGAAGCGGCATCCTGGACAAGAACACCTTGGACGATCCTCGCGCGGAACTCGTGGACCCCGAGGATCTCTCCCAGGTGCCTCTTGGGATCACTTACGTGCGGGTGCTACAGGCTGCGCGGCCGGGAGGGAACTGGATCCCTGGAGCCGCAGGGAGCTACATTGCGCAGTAGGCGGAACGTGCAGGCGCGTGGGTCATTATTTCTTGCAGAAAGGCGAACTGTGGCGGCGAGGGGTGTGGTCAATCGCAGGCGAGCTCCGCTACCCCAGGAAGTAGAGCGCGGCGGTTCCATAGAAGCAAACGAGGGCGAGCCCTTCCTGGGCGGTCCCCTTGCCGTCTCCGACGACTGCCAGCAAGAGCACGGCGCAGAGAAGCAGAAGCCTTGCAGGCCCATTCCCGCAGTCAAAGTCCATGCCTCCGTAGGGGATAGCCAGGAAGACTGCGCACGGGTAGGCGAAGAGGGCCACCTGCACCGCGCTCCCGAGTGAGACCCCCAACGCTAGGTCAGCGCGGTCTTGCACGGCGAAGCGTATGGCCGTCGCGTGCTCACATGCATTTCCCGCGATGGGCAGCAGGACCGCTCCCACGAACCTCTTCGAGATGCCGGAGCCTCCGACAGCCGCGTCCAGCGCGGCGGTGAGGTTGTCGGAGACCAGACAGGTGATAAGCGCCGTCACACCGAGGCACCCGAGCGCGACGAAGGCGGCGCGCCCGTCTGCCGCCTGCCCTTCCTCGTTATCTGCTCTGCCCTCCGTCTCAGCAGGATAGAGCTGCAGGGCCACGTCTGCCAGGTAGAAGACGAGAAGCAGGCCTGCGGTGCCCCACGCGACGCCGAGCGACGATCCTGGCGCATCTCCGTGCAGCCAAAAAGCTGCCGCGGCCAGCAGAAGTCCGCAGCCGTGCATGGCGGCGTCGCCCGGGTCAAAGGCGAGCAGGGCGGGCCTCCCTTCTCTTCGTCTCGCGAGGGCCGCACACAGCAGCGACGTGCCAAATACGAGCCCGGCGTTCGAGAGGATCGAGCCAATCAGAGAAAGCTTCAGAACCTCGTACTCACCGCCACGAATGAGAGCGAAACTCATGATGAGCTCGACGAGGTTCCCGAGGCTCGCGCTGACCAGACCGGAGAGCTTGTCGCTCCGCAGTGCCTCAGCTAGGTCGTCGGTAAAGTCTCCAATGAGCTGCGAGAGTGGCAGTAGCGCTCCAAAGCACAGCCAGAAGACGAAGGGTGTCGCGCTGCGCCAGATCAGCGCCACCGGAATCAACAGCCAGGAGATGCGGAGCGGCCATGGCGTACGCGCCGTGAAGACGCTCGCCGCACCGAGAAGGCGGCGGCCGAGGCCTTCCTCGAGGTCTAACTGCGGAGTCTGGGTTTGCAGCAGGTCCTCACCACTGGTCGAATCTGCCTTAATTTGGAGACGGTGACTGACGAGGAGGCCCGGGGAAGCGCGCAGGACGAGCAGACTGTCGCTGTTACTCCGCATGGCAGTGTATTGCACGTCCATCACGCCACGCGAACCCACAACGAATGGCGGACGACGCGCCCGAAAGTTTGAAGCATAAAGGGCTCCTCATGCTGACCCCTAGCGCCCGGGGCGTTTTGTGCGTGGTTGCGCTGCTCCTCGCAGCCTCCGTGCTCCTCCTGTGCTGGACGTTCTGCGCCAGGCGGCCCGTGTCGTGGGACAATGCCGTGCGCTCTTGCTACGGACAGGCGCAGCTGACTCCTGGGGCGGAGCCACTTGCCCAGACCACCTACCTAACGGTGCTGGCGCCGGAGCAGTGCCGTGCTATTATCGACGCGGCGGAGAGGCTGCCGTGGCAGACTGCCCGTCATGCGCACTACCCGACCACGGACATCGCGACGAGCACCGCCCCAGCGATTGAACGCGCCCTCCTCGCCGCGAACGCCCAGATCATCCGGCAAGCGTGCGACGACTTTGGGTTTCGTCAGGGAGAGCTGTGGCTGCGGGATCAGTTCGTCGTCAAGTACTCCCCGGGCGCTCAGCGGAGCCTCGATGCCCACAGAGACGCATCGAGCATCTCTTACGTCCTTGCTCTCAACGGGCATGGGGCCTACGAAGGCGGCGGCACGGCCTTCCTTAGCGGACCAGCGGAGACCAGAGTGCCCAGGAGGCTCGAAGCGGGGGAAGCCATTGTGTTCTGTGGCAAAAGGCTGCATGAGGGCCGTCCCGTCACCCGCGGCACACGTTACATTGTGACAGGGTTCCTCGACGCGCACGCAGCACCCGAGACCGCGCGTCGGATCGAGGACGCGAATCCCGCATCCCTGCGCAGCATCGTGACTCCCGACCAGTGGGATCTCTCCCCCATGCCCCCCACGCGGCCGTACCTGCGAAGCAACACCTATCGCCTCCTCGGTGCAGAGGCTGCGCAACGGGGGGACATTTCGGCGATGGCCTCGGCGAATCTAGTCACACAGTGGCCCTACTCCTTACTGACCTCTACCATAGTCGCAGCCACGAAGGTGGCAAAGCGGCACGGGACGGCACTAGGCGAGGAGCGCATGCACAAGCTTTTTCACCACTTCCTCACGGAGCCTTCGGAGTGCGCCTCCACCTACTGCCACATGGCATCCTAGTGTGCGCCCTTCACGAGAAGCCTCATGGCGAGCGCGACGGGGCTTGCACGCGGAGCCAGGCAGTGCACTTCTGGGACTTCCCAGAGTCGGGCCGCGCGCTGGAGACGGCTCTGGGCTTCTGATGCCAGGAAGAAGGAGGGCGCGACGGCGACCTCACAGACCTGACGGTGAAAGCCCCAGCGGAGCAGGAGCTCAGGCCCGCCCGCGACGCTCCAAGAGTGGCCGAGCATGTCATACAGCAGCGGCAGGGCCAGTTCGAGAGCTGCGCGCGCCGTGGTGCTCCCGCAGGCAACCCCTGCCACGCGCTGCAGATGCGCACCCAGCACGCGGAGCTGGGTGTTGTCGGACATGGCGTCCCAAGGCAGCGCCTGGACTGCCACTTCCAACTGAGGACCAGCCTTCCGTAATAACGGAGCGGACCGCAGGGGGGCAGCTGCCGCTTCATTGGTGGCGATGAGTCGGAGAGCGGTTCGGCTAACACGCGAGCCTTCCAGCATGAGCCTGCACCCCTTCCTGGCCAAGTGCTGGGGAGCATCTGGCCACCGAAGACCCTCGTCGAGCTGCGTCCCCGCGGCCTCGCAAGCACCCTTCCACTCGCGGAGAAGCATGGACCCCACCTCGCCGCAAAACTGCGGCTTATCGCGCGCGCTTCCTCTCGTGGCGTCGGCTCGACAGGCCCTGACCAAGCACCGACGCGCGAGGGCGGGTGAGGAAGGGTCTCTGAACTCAAGTGCCATGGCGACGCGCAGAGCCCCCGCTTCCTCGAGCTCAGGCAGGGCCACCTCGGCACGCCCGTCCCAGTCGCACCAGTGCGCGGCCGACGGACCCGGCATCAGCCCGAGACAGCGTGAGCAGACCGCATGCACCTCGGATCCGAGCATGGCGCGCAGCGCCGCAGCCCCAAGGGCCAGACGCTCTTCGGCGTACTCGAACAGGCTGCTCACCGTTATGATTGCTGCCCGGGTTCCCCAGACGTCGATCTGGTTCAGCACCTGGAGCGCCGCCTTCTGGGCCCCATCCGCTGGGAGCCCCTCGAGCGTCGTCCTCACGAATTGGAGACCTTCGCGATAGGCCCTCCAGCGCACGCCCAGGCCCTGAAAGGTGGTGCGGCGACGGACGTCGCAAATCTGCAACAGCGCTTCCACCAGCCGAACTGTCCAGTCGAGCAGCGGCGCCATCTGAGGCGGCTCTTGAGGGCGAGTTTCCGGCTCGATCTCTCGGAGCTTCCATGCCGCAGCTGGCCCTGGGGTGACGGACGCCCAATCGCGGTGGAAGACGAGCCGTGGTCCGGGGCGTTCCTTCGACGAGAGAACCTCTGCTAGACCGAGGCCTTCCGTGGAGGGCGCGCACCCTACAACCAGACACCGCGTGCGAAGACTCGCAAGGCGCACGCGGGCGGCTCGCGGCCATGAGGAGAGCTCTTCTGCAACAACGCAGTCGAAGAGCGCCACGGCGCTGTTCAACTGCAGAAGCTGCCTAAGCGTCCACATTCGCGCCGTCGCCCCCGCGTGGCACGGCGCCCTGATTCGCTCCACGTCGCGCGGCTCGCAGAGCCGCATTGCTGGCCAGCCTCGGCGCCGCCACTGGTACAGGCGATCTGCCTTGAGACCGCAGGGGACGATAACATCCAGCACCGTGGGGGCCTTGGTTCCCCACTGCGCGACGATGGCGTCGGGGAGAGCGTAGCGTTCTCCACGGTGGGGCACGATCAGACGCGCGGATGAGGACGCGTCCACGCGCCTCGCCAGGGGCTGCAACGCCACCTCACGTGCAGCCTGCTGGGCTTCCAGGATGGTCGGCTCGACGGCCCACTCCGCAGCGCGCGTCTCTACATAGGCGATGAACTCTTCCTTCCTCAGGGTTTTGCGCGACGCGCCTGGTGAGGGATGCCGCGCACGCTTCACGCCACGCTGCTGCCCTCCGCCGCTGCCGCTACCCAGCTTGCGGAGAGCCGCCGCGAGGGCGTGCACGAGCCCCTCTGTCTGTGCGGCCGAGGGCCTGGAGGCGGACGCTCCTCTCAGGTGATCTGGCGGAAGTGCATCGCAGGGGAGCTCCGCTCTGCGGCGGGCGCGCTCACAAATTGCGAGGAGCTCGTCCCTGTTCCTACGCTTCCACTTCTGGGCACGGCAAAGCCTACTGAACCTTTCCATGAACCTCCGTACCTACCGCGGAGGTCGCTGCGTCCGAGCGGGGCGCCTCGGGCGCGACATCAGGTATGAGGCCTGAGCCAGGAGCTCGAAGCACCTTGCGAGGCTTCCTTGGCTCGCCTTCTCCATCGCGCGCAGGCGCTGCATTCTGCAGGGTGCGCGTCCCGAGGCGGCTCGCACACTGCCGGCATCTTCGGCGGCACCGTGCGGCTTTCATTTCCGCCAACACGCACAGATAGGCGACAGCCGTCTTGAGGGATTCTCTCATGTTCCAGGGGACAACCTTCGCCTAGGGAGGTAGCTTAGCCGCGTCTCGCGCCGGGGAGCCTTTGCCTATCGTCGGCCCAGTCTTCAGGACATATGGACGAGGCACTCGGACCGCTCAGCCCCTGCGGCGAGGCCTCTTCCTGCCTGCTGTTTCCTCTTCGCGTCGTACCGGGCCGGGCGCTCCGCGCGCGTCTGCGTCCCTGGCCTTTCCCTTGCCCTTGCCTTTCTTCCTCCGGAACTGACCGCTGCCAAAAGACGGATGCGGCTGCGGCCTCTCAGCCCGTGAGCGCAGCGCAGCGCGCGCCTCACTCTCGACAATGGCCACGGCCCTCTCCGCCCCCTGCGTGCGCTCCACCATGCTCCAAAGGCGCTGCAGCACCTCGACGAGGTCCTGGCGCAAGGCTTCCTCGCGCCCCGAGAGGCACGCCATGTCTCCACGGACGTGCGGGCCTCGCGGCTGCGGCAGTCTTGCCCTGACAGGCGAGCGGGCGTCGTCTTTGAGCCTCCAGAGCGGCAGCGGACGAGCCTCACGTGGGCGACATTGCGCTGTGTCCCGCTCGGCCACGGGTGCGCGCCCCGCCAGGTGCACCGATCGGTTTGCTACCTTCGGCCGTCGAACACGCACGCCGTCCACTACGTGACGAATGGCTGCGACAACGCCAGAGCGATCTCGCCTGCGCAGGGCTAGAGACTGCTTCGAGCAGGAAGGCGTGCTGGAACGGAGATGCGAAGCCACCGCAGTCAACCTGGAAGCCGTGAAGCGAAGTAAGCCGACATTCGTCCGCATGTAGGAGAGCTTTCCGCGCCTTCCCGTTGCTTGCTGGGGCCCACATCGGGTCGACCTACGGGTCGCCGCGCTCAATTGTTTTAGGCTGAATGCAGACAACGGTACACACTCGTGCTCTCCGCAGGGCCGGGTGCCCTGTGGGAGAGACTGTTACTGGACCATCGCGCCCCGTCCGTCCTACAGTCCCCACGGTTGAATGCGCAGCTGCCCGCCTACAACGCCCATGACAGCCGCCATCTCGTGGTCATGCACGGCTGCCATGCACGCACGCTCGTGCTGAATGACCTGGCGGAAGAGAGCTTCCAAGTGATCACTGTGACGATCCACGGCACGAGGCACCACGACCCTCTCTGCGTGGAGCCGGGCGACTTCCATCCCCTTCTTGAACCACGCGATGTCGGAGCTGCTTGGCACACTCTTGTTTAGCCCGCTGTGCTCGGTCGCGGCGTGGCTGTGAGAAGGAAATGACGCGGGGCAGGGCGACGGCTGTGGGCAGGCCCGCTTCGCCGTGGAGACCACGCTGCCCTCCCCCTCCGCTGTGCGTTTGGAGGTGTGGCGGCGGGTTTCAGCGACGCATTGCTGCTCGTCCACCGCCGAGGCGCAAGTGGCGGCCAGGCGCTCTTCCTCGAAAGCGGCAGCGAAAGCCGCGGCAGAGGAGGCACGGCACTGGCGCTTGACCTCCCGGAACATGGCTTCATCGCACTCGTCGAGGTCGGCGCGCGTCCGTTTCATTGCATACATCGCTGCCTACAACGAAAAACAGCCGGCGGGTAGCTACACCTTGCCATTGAGCCAAACCAGCAGATCCTCACAACCAGAAGTCCAGATGTGGGCACAGGCCGCGACAGCGACACCAGCGCAATGGGATGAGGCGTTGGGCCACGAGGAGCAGCACGACGCGGGAGTGATCGCAGCGACAGGGAACGTGCTCTGCGCAGTCCGCAAATTCCACGAGATTTTTGTGGGAGGGGACGAGACGTCGTGTCTCGTGCAGGTCCTCGCGGGGCACGCTGAAGAGGGCGAAAACAATGGAGAGATGGACGTGATCGCGAGTGTGCTCATCCCCGCAGAGGAGGTAGCCATAGTCTACACGGCCCGCGGGCTTGACGCGTCTCGGCTGGTGTGCTCCTTTTGGTCCTGGAGCCCAGGCTCGCCTGCCCTTCTCCAGCACGCTGGGACCTACCATCGCCTGATGTGCATGGTTCCAGAGGCTCCCTGGACACAAGGCGTCCTCTGCCCAGCCCACGTGCGCGCGCTTCAAACGAGCAGCGGCACGGCCGCGGCCGAAACGCTTCACATCTATGTGCCCGGGGAGGAGGTGGCGTCAGGGCGCACGGAGGAGGAAAAGCGGGCGGCGGTCTCGCGCCCACGCGGGCTGTCCGCCCTGGCAGACAGCCCTGATACACGCGGCATCCCTCAGGCGTAGGTGCTCCCTACGCTCAGGAGGGCGTTCCTCTGGGCGGAGGCCACCTGGCAAACCTCCAGACTCGCGTAGCATGGCTTTTTCTGTCCCAGTTCCCAACGCCGCGTGGCGCGGCAGTCACCGTGCTGGAAGCAGAGGGCGTCTGGGCGCATTTCCTCGAGGAGTGTTCCCGTACATCCGAGCTCGCATTTGGCCTCGGCCGCCCCCAGCATTTCCGCACCCAACACTGGCTGGCAACCCGCGGTGCCGTTGGTCACGACCTTGAGCTCGCAGCCCCTATCCCTTCCTTGACAGCAGAAGTGCGCTGCCTGGGAGGAGTGGCTCGTCGTCGGCGTCCCCTGGAGAACCTTCAACGTCTCCTCGAGGGTGGTGGGCGGGCGGTCGGGAGCACTCAGTACCGCCTGCGGGAAGCGCCAGGCCAGGTCGCTGCCCACCGACCACGAACTCACGGGGTTCTGGGTGTCCACGAAGCCCAGGGGGTCGCCCTGCTGGAGCCAGTCGAGAGCGCCCACCACGGGGGCGTCTCGGGCAGCGAGGGCCACTCGCTGTGCGGCTGAGAGCTGCGTGGTGGAGAGCAGGCGATCTCCTGGGCCTGGCGTGCGGGCGATCAGCGCGCTTCCGTCGCCGAGCAGGCGGGCCTGTGCGCTGAAGGGCGACCCCCAGGCCTGGTCGACGGCCAGCTCGGAGTTTGCCCAGCCGGTGTCGGCCAGCGACGTCGCGACCTGCTGCCCTAGGAGCTCGTACCGCTGCTGCTGCGCCAAGGCGTCGATGCGATCGGCGGTTGCTGACCCGCCGCGCCCTCCTACTGCGTCCTGGGTGGGTAGCGCGGCTGGCGTGTCCGCGAGGGCGTAGGCCCCTCCGCCTTTGCTCTCAGTCTGGTCCGGCTCCATCCAAGCCGCTCCGCCAGGGCGGGCGACGCAGATGAAGGAGTCTCCAGTTGGTGCGTAGCAGTCGAGGTCCGCGAGTGAGTCGTGCCCCCTGGCGGAAGGTGCGCGCGGGGCCTGCCCCTTGCTGGTGGCGAGGCGCCAGGCATGCGCCAGATCGCACTGCGAGGCCCTGCACTCGCTTGCGGACTCATAGTACGGGGGACCTTTATGATCCTTCGCGTGCTTCAGGAGATCCGCACGCGTCGAGGAAGGAACCTGATAGCAGTCGGCGGAGACGCCGTCCCTTGTCCCACAAACATGCGTCGCTGAGAGGCAGCCTACCCCCTCTCCACCACAGGTTTTCTCGATTAGCTTCTGAATGTCCGAGTAGCGACACGGCCCAGCGAAGGTCTGCGCGTCTCCATTGAAGACGTCGCAGAGCTTACGCGCCTCCGTGGGGAGGCTGTCTGCATGCTCCAGGAGCCCTAGTTGTAGATGCTCGCAGATGCGCCACATCTCCTGTCCGGGGGGGAAAGCGTTCAGGCCAGGGCACCCGAGGTCGGCGCAGAAGGAGGCTTCTTGAATGCGGGCCTCCACACCTCCCTTGCTGCAAGGCGACAGGGGACCTCCCGTACTCATAGCCTTTTGAAACCCAAGCGCATCTGAGGTCGCGCTATCCGCTGGCTCGACTCAGGGGGCAGGGGCTCACTGCTCACTGCCGCAGAACGCGCAGAGCACGGCGGTGCCCCCGTGGGATAGAAGTCGCGTAACCCACGTATCTGGCCCTGGGCGTAGACACCGGAAGCACACCACGACGTGATCGTCGGCAGCAGAGGAGACCCCCGGGCACCGCCAACCACGCCGACGCCAGGATATGCAACAGGAGCCGCAGGTGCAGGGGCATCCGCAGCGCCAGCCTCGACGAACCCAAGACGCCTCACACACGCACGCCATTGTCCCGCGTCACGGGAAGGGCTCGTGCAACTGAGCGCAAAAGAAAGTCGACATGGCTGATGTGGAAACGACGATCGAGTTTCGCCTGCTCAAAGAGGCCTGCGCCTACGCCGCTTCCAAGATTGGGGACGCGCGCGTGCACGACATCCTCGAGCGTCATCGTGCGACAGAGGAGGCGATTGGGTATGTGACGTCGCGCACTGCGTCTTTCGCCATATGCACGACGGCCGTGGGAGACGCCTACGTTCCAGTCGACGTTTGCCCGTGCTTCGGCGACTCCATGCTTTCCGGGGAGGGCACGTCTTGGATTCTTCAACTCATGCCGTCTCAGCGGCGGAAGACCTCCTGGCGGGCCGTGGCCGCCAGAGCCAACAGCGAGGGGTGGAAGTGTGTCCAGCCCGCCCGACGGGCGCAGGGCCAGCGACGCTACCCTAGCAAGCAGGAAGGCAGCCCTCCGGCGCGGCCCGAGTGGCGCAAAGGCGCCGGCAATGGCGCCGGCAAATCCTTCAGGGAAAGCCGCGCCATGAGGAAAGCAGAGTGAAGGTCACGATGAAGAGAGCGCGTGCGCCGCTCTTCTTCCACCTTCGGGAGGACACCTATCTTCGCGGCTTTGTGTATGCGGCCCTCACTGCAGCCGTCACGACTGCGGTGGTCCTCGAGCACCGCATCATCAACCCCTTCGACACCTACGCGAGTGAGGAGAACGTGAGCGCCCTTTCGCAACAACCGCGTCCGGGCGCTATGCTGCAGACGTGCGCAGTGGCCTTCGTCTCCACGATGTTCTCGCTAGTAACACTCCACATCTTCTTTGCCTGCGGAGACTCCATGGTCGTCGGCTCGTGACAGTCTACGCCTTTGGGGGGAGCAGGAGGCGCCACCCCGCGAGGAAGGCCGTCATGGCTTCTTGCGCCAGGTCTGGCGACCAGGCGAGTTCGGCCTCGTGGTAGGCGTCCGAGGTCGCACCCAGTTCAGGGTGGCATTGCACAAGGAGCAACGTGCGGACCTGCACATCGTACTTCCGAGCGAGGAAGTCCGCGTAGAGGTGCTGCTGAACGCGATAGTGGTTATAGGAGCAGTTGAACATGTCGCGGCAGGGGCCAGGGTGGTTCGGCGCGTGCTCACACGACACCCTCCCCTTCTCTCCGCGAGCCTGCGCGCTCTGCGTGCGGAGATCGTCCGTCAAGAGGTCCCGGGCCCGCTTCCAATCGGCCATGACCACTCTCCGGTCGGCGTCCTCGTCGAACCACAGGGAGTCTATCTGCCCGGCCACTCCAGCATCCTCGTCGAAAATGCTCCACTCCGTGCGATACGGCGAGAAGGACGGCTTTGAACGGAGCCACGCCTCGAACCGCAGGTACTCGGGGCTTGGGCCCGCCGCGGTCAAAGCTTCCCGAAAATAGCGCTGCGTCGCGGGGTGCTCCCAGAGCTCCGCTGCCACGTGCGGTGCGACGTGGAGCATCGCCTTCCTAAGGGTGGCGGCAGCCGTGGCGCGCTCCGCGAGCGCAGGGCGCGCGAAAAACTCACGCAAGGGCACGTGTGACAGACCTTCCTCCAGCTGCCAGGCGCCGAGCTCCTGAAGGTAGAGTTCTGCCTGCTTGTGGAAGAGCGTGCCCTTCAAGGACTCGAGCGCCCCATTCCAGCCCCAGATCTCCGTGAGAGCGGCCGCGTCGCAGCCGGCACACATGGGGAGGAAGTAACAAGATCTACCCTTAGGCTTCCTGGCTCCAAAGGAGAGAAGGCGTTCCATGCCAGCCTTGATCGTGACCGTCGTCCACTCAGGGGGCGACCAGTTCGCGAGCGCGTAGTAACGGTTCGCGGCCGAGCTCGCGGTCGCGACTTCATCCCAGAAGGGTTCCTGCTGGGGATCCAGACGCTTGTGCATGAAGAGGTACATGTAGAGCCAGTAGATGGACGCCTCGAGACTCCGCACCCCTTCGGTCTCCGCCTTCTGGAACATGAGCGCCGCCGTGGACGGGTCAAAGTCCTCGAAGAACACCTTCCAAACGCTGCTCACACTACACCCGTAGGCTTCTCCGCGCACGTAGTACGTGTGGCTGAGCTCTTCCATATAGCATTCCGGGTCGCGCGCGTGCGGATAAAGCTGTTGGAGTGTGTCCCGGGGCGGGTTTGTAGACGCCCAGGCTTTCCAAACGTCGTGCGCGAGAGACTCCTCCTCTGCCCCCGGTCCCAGCCGCGGACGCGACTCGCTGCCCTCCCCTTCGGGGGCAAAGCCCGCCTCCTCGAGCATGCGCTTCCGCAGGGGCGTCGTGAGGACTTCTTCAACCGCTTCCGCTGCCCCACAGGCCGCCATCTAGGACCGAACGTGCAGGACGTCGGCGCTCTCCGCTCCCTCTCGAGCAGACGCTGCTAGGGTTCACGTTCGGTGCCTTTGCGGTCCAGGTGCGCCCACAGCTCCATGAAATCTTTTATGGGGGGCCGCGTGCCGAGAAGGCGTTCGCTGTGCGCCCAAAAGGTCGCGAGTCTGCGCAGTTCAGCCCTCCACGTGCCAAGAGGGCAGGATTGGGCGACGGGGCGACACCCAGCGGTTTCCCAGAAACCCTCTGCCTCAGCCACATAGGCGTAGGCGAGCTCCCTCCAGTGGTGTTCCGAGAGCGGCGAGCTCTCGCGGTTCGTGCAGGAGAAGGCGTAGATGCTTGGGAGGTCGCAGAAGCAGGGCGCGGTCAAGATCGCTATCGTCGCTGCCGAGGATGCCGAGTACCCCGCCAGCGACATGCGCCGAGTTTACACCAGACCCCATACGCGAAGGTCGTGTTCCGTTCCTTTTGAGGGAGGGTGGTCGGTGCAGTACGCCTGAAGGCCGCAGGCTCTCACGATTTCGGTCCATCAAATTCGAAGGCGACGCGTCACGCCCTCCGCGGCGACGTCGTGACTACTCCGCCCACAAGTACTAAAGATGCGTGTCGGGGGCGCCTGCCCTTCTCCGGCGTCCGCGCTCCCCAGCCAGCGTGTGGACTGCCTCACGGCTGCAGTGGCGGTCATTGTCCTCTTGTGTCTCAGTCTGTGCGCGCTCTGGGCATTGGTGCGCGTTGGCGCGGCTCCCGAGGCGGACCTTGCCGACGGCTTCTTGTGGGCCTTCCTGGAGGGTTCTCGCTCTCGGCCGAAGGCGCACTCCGAAGAGAACGAGCGCAAACTAGACTTCGTTCGGGACGCCGTGCGGGAGCTGAAGCTCCGCAGCCTCCTGCAGCTGGAGTGCGGGGAGCTGCATTGGATGAGATCCGCACTGCAAGATCAGAGTCTCGGCATTCGGCACTTCATTGGAGTCGACGAGTGTGCGGTCGTCACTGCGGCGAACGAGCAAACGTACGGCGGTCTCCCTGGCGCGGAGTTTCTGCGAGGGGACGCATCGGCCCTGGAGGAGCGGGCTGTCGACGCCGTCGTGGCCTTCGACCACTTTGAGGGATCACTCCAAGCAGATCCGCGCCGCGTGTTGACGTCTCTGCGACGAAGCAAAGCGAGGTTCCTCCTGGTGGAGAGCGCACGCGCGGGACGCGACGGGCAGGAAGTCCTCGAGGACTACCCGCGGGGAAAGAACTGGGACGTGCGTCGTCTTCCGCATGATTTGTCCGGCGGCACACGGAATTTCTGGGCGTGGCTCGGCTGGCTCTCCTCTCTCGCAGGTTCGCACCACCGGGACTTTGTGGTCTACCTGCTGGAGCCCACTGCCCAGCGGTCTTCGACCTCGGAGGAAGGCGCTTCATAGAAAATCGAAATGCCCGCCGCGCAAGTCGGGCAGCCTTGTTGGGGGGGCATGCCCTCTGCCCATGCGGGGGCCGCGGTGTTCGCTGTCAGCTCGTTGCTCTTAATCGCCCTCGGCATGAACCTTGGCCTCGACCTTGGTGTCGTCAGCGAGCGGACGGCCTGCGGCGGGAAGGGAGCCACGCGCGCACGCCTCGCGGCCTTCCTCACCACCGCCTCTTTTGTATTCTGTGCGTGGCTTCTCTACAAGCATGCCGCGGACTGTGCGGTGTGGAAGGGGGCCACACTCTCCTTCGGGGTGTTGGCGGCGTCGGCCCTGGCCAGCGCGGCCATCGCGGGGCCCAGCCCCGCATGCGCCCCCAAAGAGGGAACTCCGTCGAGCAGACGCGCCATCCCACGGGCCCCGCATGTTGCGTGAAGGAAAGCATGACCCCGAGCCTTGTGCCTGCAGTGTTCGCACTGACGGCCATAGCGCTCGTTCTGTGGATCGTCTGCCACCCGCGCGCGTGGCATGAAGAAGGTGACGCTCTTGACGACCGCGGAGGTGACGCTGCGCGTGTTCTCTGGGTGTACACGCCCCGCCAAGAGCTAGACGTGCAGGCTCTCGAGCAGGTCTTGCGCCGCGAGGGACAGCCACCAGACGATGTTATGGTGATAGCGATGCCACGCGCGCGCGGCGCGGCGCTTCTCTTGAATGTTCTCCCGGAGGACCGAATTTTCGAAACGGAACCGCCTCCTGCGCGAATGGTCTGCGCGTACGACCCAAGGGAGCGCAAGCCGTTTAGGAGGCCAGAGCCCTTGCTCTCCGCCCCTGACCAGTCTCGATTGGTGGCCTTGCGGGTCCTTCCGCATGCGCTGGGAGCCGCTGCGCGCGGAGGATACACCCATATTGCGCACCTGCCCTGCGATCACGACTTCCGCTCGGCCGCTCGACACTCCTTCTCCTCCGACGTGGTGCTGCTTTTGCCCGAGCCGGTCGGTCAGTGGTGGCGTCTTGGTCCGGTGGGGTTCCGCACCGACACCCTTACCCCCGCCATCGGAGCACTGGCTGACATGCTCCATCGTGGCGCTCTCAAGGATCGACTGGAAGCGCTCGCCGCAGTCTCCACGACTGCGCGCATCCCCGCGCAGACTGGGTCGTAGGCGGCCACAAAGTGCCGACGTCCTCACTTAGACGCCGGCCAGGGTTTGGGGCGCGCGCAAGCCTTCCGTCGCCAGCCGAGAGGGCGGGCGTTATTGGACCAGTTCGCTCTTGTGCGGAGGTCTGTGCTCACGATTGGACCCAGCCTCACACGAGAGATGCTGTGCGGCCCTTTCTACGTTCCGAGCGCTACGTCGAAGATGCTAAGATGGTTCGGAAAGGAAGTCAACCAGCTTGTCCACTTCTGCCGTCGACTTATATGCTGCCAGCTCGTGTGAGCCAGACGCAGAGAGGAAAGCAGCTGCTGTCCCATCTGGCCTGCCGTCGCGTGTGACTCTCGCTGCTTGGGCGCTCTGCGTCCTCCCAGAACTGTGGTTGAAGCTGGAGTGCTGCAGCGGCACGCACGGACGTCGAGGGGGAAGTCTCTGCTGACTTAAAACTCATGCCGAAGCGTGCGCGTGGGAGTGCTACAGGCGCACCCTCACTGCGAGCGGCCGTGGCTGCAGCGCAGGGCGGCGCAAGCGTGCCAACGGCCGTTCCTGTCGCCCTGCCGACGCAGGCAGTTGCCCTTAGTCCGCAGGTGCAACCGGTTCCCCTCGGGCTGCCGGTGCAGGCCGGTGCTCAAGGCCTTTCGGTGCAAGCTGAGCCTCCCCGCGTAGCTCCCAGAGACAGTCCCGAGCTCACCACACTCATGAAGTCCATGCGCGAGGTATCCAAACGTGCTGCCTTACAAGAGACCGAGGAGCCGCGAACACGCGAGCTGCCTCATGGACGTGAGGCCAGTGAGGAGCTTGGGGACATGCTGCGCGAGGCGCTCTCCATGTATGAGAAGGCGGAACCCCGCGTAGCGCGTGATCCGCAGTGGCGCATGGCGAAGAAAGCAGCGCGCCGTTTGGGCGACGAAGACCTGGAGGAAATATTCGGGAAAACGGCCTCAAGTTATTCGGTTGCACGCGCCGTGAACAACTGCCTCACCCTCAACCCTGCAGTGTCGCGAGATGCTCACGCTTTCTGCCTCCACCTCCGGGCGGCGGTGAAGGACCTCCCACCCGCGCAACGCATGAAGTTCAGAAGTTTCATTGTGGCGGCGACCGTGGCAGCTGCAGGCGCTGCCGCCGCCTTCGTGGCGGGCAACAGGGCCGGGCGCCAGGAGATGAAGGAAATGATGCACGCAACAGTACTGCCTTTTACCACCAACCTCCTCAAGAAGAACCCTGCGACCGAGATCTATCCAGACTTTTCATCGAAGGATCCGCATCTCACAAGCGTCCACTACGACCAGGGAGACAACGCCCTCCGGTGGCAAGAATGGACACAAAAGGGCATCCCCGAGGGCTCCACCTTTCTGGACGACCTGTGGCGCTTCGGCAAGACCTCGGCGTTGCGAGTCCGGCAGGAGATTCTTGACGCGGCCAAAGGCAAGGAGACGGAGAAGGAGACGGAGAAGGAGAAGAAGCAAGAACAGAAGAAAGAGAAGGAGGAGGAGTTGGAGGACAGCCGCGACGGTTCTGGTGAAGGGGCGCCCGTCAAAGAAGCGCCGATGTAACGCTAAGGATTCTCGGACAGGAGCACGAAGTTTAGCCATGCGTAGCTTGGGCTTACAAGTGCCACGCCCTCCTGCGAGGGGTCGCCGTCACTAATCCGCAAGGCGTCGAAGGACTCCCCAAACCAAACCATGCTCACCTCGGCGCCAGCGTCGAAGGTGAACTGCCCAGAGCAGACCAGCCGCAGCGAATCGCGCCCCGCGACCGTCCCCTGCGCGGCGGTGTAGTCGAGCGGCGTCCCGCTCACTTCCAGGCGCACGGCCACCCAGACGGGATTTCCTGAGGTGTTCAACGCGACTATTCCATACGTGACGGCGTACGCACCGGCTTTGCCGATTGTCGCCACGCCCTGCGCGTCGATCGTGATGCTTCCGGCCTGGGGACCAAGAATCTCGAGGAGCACTCTCTTCTTGCCTGTGAGGCCATTTTCAGTGAGAGACTGCACTTCTTGGGTGAGACGACTGGCATGCTCGATGGGCGCTCCGGCCCCCGTGGCGCCCGTGGGCCCCGTGGGTCCTGTGGGGCCCGTGGGTCCTGTGGGGCCCGTGGGTCCTGTGGCGCCCGCGCCCGTGGCTCCCGTCGGGCCGGTCGCGCCCGTGGCTCCCGTCGGGCCGGTGGGACCCGTCGGTCCGTGGTGCCCATGTCGGCCGTCGTGTCCGGGAGGACCTATGGGACCTCGGGGGCCGCGCTCACCAGGACAGTAGTAGTAGCAGCAGTCGGCATACCCAGAAGTGTGACAGCCTTTTCCGGCGCAGTGGTCTCCCGGCCAGCCGTGACCCTTTCCGCCAGGGCTGCCCCAGAAGCCAGACATTGTTTTAAGGTGGTCTCGCGCGATGTCGAGAGAATAGTGCAATCTCGCTTGGCGGCCTCTTCGTAGATCTTGAGGTTGTTCTGTATGCGAGCACAAGAGTGGTTGAGCAACGCTTTTCGCGATAACGCCGCGGCCTGCTCGGCGCACCCAAGGTGCCAGTACACGAGGGAAGCGGAGTCGTACCCTCTCCACCTCGTCCAGGCTGGCTCGACGAAGAGCCGCCGCGCGGGAGGAGAAGGAGAAAAGCAAGACCACCACAAGAGCGCCGTGCGGTAGTTACTGGCGGCTTTGTGAAGTTCCATGAGTTCGCAGACCGCCTCATTTCGCTGCGTGTCGATCTCGAAAGCTTTCTCCCAGGCTCTGGCCGCACGGGGCGTGTCCTCCAGGGCTCTGTGGCACCTTCCGAGATAGAGAGCGCCAACGTAGTGCTCTTCTCGCCAGGCGGCTCGCTCGGCATGCGCTTGGAACCTCACTATGGCTTCCTCGTGGCGCCCCAAATCCATGCAAACCCGCGCGCCGTAGAACCAGGCTCTCGCGTCGTTGGGCTCTTCCAGATTTAGCCTGTCAAAATACGAAAGCTGGTCGTGCATTCGCTCAGCTCGCGCCCGAGAACTGCTCTTGTCTCGCTTCTCGTGGAAGCAGACCTGAGTCAGCTCGCGCGAGGCCCAATTCCCGGCATTGTGGAGGACATTGTGGTAGCAGTACTTGTAGTAGATGTCCGCCACATTGCGGTAAATCTTGGGGAAGGAGAAGCGCGAAGCGCCCCAGTCGTTTTGCACCTCGACGATACCGACTTCTGGAGGCAAGGCCGCAAGATAGGCGCGCAGATCACAACTGACCTCTACTACCGTGTCGCAATCAACCGAGATGATCCAGGCGCCCCGGCACTTTGCATTGGCGTGGTTCCGCGCGCCTGCAAAGTCTTTCTTCCACGTGTAGTCTGTGTGGAGGTTCACTTGGGGGTGCGCTTGCTGCACGCCCCGCACCAACTCCAGCGTGTCATCGGACGATCCGGTGTCACACAAGTGCACTTCGTCGACATGCTCCAACAGCGCCCGCAGGCAACGCACGATGACTTTCTCCTCGTTCTTGCATATGATAGCCGCGGAAAGCAACGGGGCCCTTCGCATTTCTTGTCGCGGCGCATTATCCCAGTGCAAGGGCGAGCGGAGTGAGAAGCAGTCCGCAGCGCTCCGCCGTTGCCTTTTCCATCCTCATGTAACCGCCCTCGCCCCAGCTGCGGCCCCAGGAGTTGCGAAGTATCCAGTAGGATGGAGCCACGCCGACCAGCACGACGGCGTGGTCATTCTCCGACGAACAGTCCCCGTCGAAGACGCCCCCAGCGTACAGCTGAAAGTCTCTGCTCGCGGCTGCGAGGGTCACCACCAGGGGACCGTTCCGAAGAGCGTGCGCAAGAGCGTGCGCATCGGAGGGGGGCAGCACGTGCGCGCGAAGCAGACCTGGAGCAAGGAGGCGGGACTTGTCCGCCAGCAGACAGGTACCTTGTACTTTGGAGGCGTAGGGGTAGCGCGCGTCCGCACAGTCACCGTTGCGCCGGAGGAAGTCCGCCGCGCGCAGAGGGTCGCCGCCCCCGCACCCTCTGTCCGCGTTGTCGCAGTCTAGGAGAGGCTGGACGGCAAGGCTCTGCGGGCGGATCAGGGTTTTGTCCTGGAGGTAGAGCTGCGTCTCCGCGACGGCCACGACGGCCTCCGCCCAGCAGGATCCGCACGCACCCTGGTCTTTCACTGGGGTCAGCGCCTGGCGCGCGTGCCAGTCCACGACTACGGTTGTGGCCGCGTCTGAAGGTGCGCCTTCGGTAGTCGGACACGACTTTGTCAGGAGTGAACCGAGATGAGCGCACGCGGACGGTGTGACATGCGACCGCGCGTTCAGCGCGAGGGAGAAGTTTCTTCGGTAGGGGCGCCTCACGTGCTCCAGGTTGGAACACAACTCTTCGAAATGTGCGACGTCGAGGTCACGTATCCTGAGACCCCAGTGTGAGGCATGACGCTCGAGATCTGCAATGTCACAGGCGCCAGCAAAGCGATATGCTCTTGGACCAGCAATGAAGCTCAGCAAGAGACGCAGGAGAGGCAACGTCGGCATAACAGTGCAATTTCTAGGGCGCGCGATGGGGATCGATCCCCTTTTAGCGCGCGGCGTGGGCATGACACGCCGCTTGCGTCGCGCAGGCGTGAGCACTGCTCAGCTGGAAGCTCGGCGACGCCTGCGCGTCGTAGTAGTCCTCTGCGGCCAAAAAAGTCATGGTAAGGTGACGTCCCCCGCCCCAAGCAGCAGAGGCGGGGGGGTCGAAGACCTCAGAGAAACGACCCCAGCCCACGAGCAGGTCGCCGTCACTCATCTCGCTCTCCCAGACGGCGGGCCGCGCGCCCCCTCCTTCCACCGCCCGCTCGAGGACGCGGACTGTCCGTGGTGCTCCCCATGTGAGGGTAGCGAGGGGAGGCGGAGGGACGTTCCATGCGCGGTCCCCTACTTGGAAGTGGGAACGCGTGGCGTGCGTCTGGTCGCGAAAAGCAACTTGGCAGGTGTCGAAATCGCATCCCACGAAGGCACCCACCCGCGAGGAGAGGCCCGCAAGAGCTCGGGAGGGGATGTTGTGCTGGGAGCGTTGTTCCCAGAGATCCTGGAAGCCTTCCACCGATGACGGCAACCACCGGTGATGGAGGGTGAGCCAGACTCCGTTCCCGAGCCCGAAGAACCGTCGGGGCTGTCGGCCATCATGTGGGAGCACGGGGACGAAGAGCCTGCGGGCAGAGCATCTCGCGAGCGTCTGCGCGCGCATCGTTGCAGTAGCTTGGTTTGGCGCCACCAGCTTTTCCTCCAGCCAGGCCTAGACAAAACGGGATTGAACGCTAGCACGGCCCGCCCCCGCAGCCCACGCCTCAGCGCCGCTCCACAACAGAGCGAGCACGCCCACGCACCCTGCCGTCAGCTCCGGGTGAGGAGACAGGAGTACCACGCACCCCTTTCCAAGCCGACACGCGACAGCCGCCGCCTTACCGGGCTGGCGTGCAAGTGCCTTCCGTAGGGGCGCGGGATGAGGGCGCACCACCTGAAGTCGCGAACCAAAGGTGGCGAGCACGCGCACGTTTCGGGACTCCCGGCAGCGGAAGAGAGGTCCGTTCTCGTAGTAGACCTGCCTGGCAGTGAGCTGTCGGAGTGCTGCGCGAAACTCCAGGGGGGCTGTCCAGGAGGCGCACAGCCGCACGTGTCCCTCCATGAACCCTGGCGAGTCCCCGAAGTCCCCAGCCCAGACGGGCCACACCTTCTTCGAGAGCCCAAAAGCGGGGAGGCAGGCGCCCAGGAACGCCCCGCCGCAAACGCCGGTGTAGATACCCCCTGCTTCCACCATGTCCCGGAGCGAGGTTTGAAGCCCTCTCTCGATCACGACCGGCGTTTGCGCACCCACGGCGTGTCCGTCTCGGCTCGTTGCCTCCTCGGCGTCACGCTTCGGCCATGTGTCTCCTCCTGGGACGAGCACACCAGCCGCCCGTTGGATTTCACTAGGATTCACTCCACGAAGAGGACGCTGGACGACTCGGTGCCGCTGGCTTCCCAGGCTTCTGCGCCGCAGGTCTCGGAGGCTTGCGGACACGCAGAGGCGAAGGCATCCCGCCTTCTCGCCCGCAAAGACGATTGCCTTTTTCTTCCCTTTCTTCACCCTGCGGTGGTCCATTGTGCTGCCTGGCGGAGAGGCGGCCGCTCCCTTCGTCTCGCGACTTCGACGAATAGCCTGTTCGGAAAAGCGCACTCGCCTTAAATTACAGAGATGCAGATCTTCGTCAAAACTTTGACGGGAAAGACGATTGCGCTGGATGTGGAAGGCTCGGACACAATCGACAACGTCAAGGCCAAAATTCAGGACAAAAAGGGCATTCCACCGGGCGGGGAAGCAGTTGGAAGACGGGCGCACCTTGTCGGACTACAACATTCAGAAAGATTTTGTTGACGTGGGATACGATGCATGCGTTGCGTGAATGGATGCGCGGTGCGTTCGAATAACACGCACTCATGCCAGGCGCCGCGCCGCGATCACGCCACTCGTGTGAAGGAGCTCCTGCTCGCCGTGTTGAACTTCCTCCCTGCTGAGCACTACCCGGAATCCACTCGGAGCGTGGACCATTCCTCCGGAAACTTCTAGCTCGTAGAAGTCGCCGGAGGCAGCATCGATGAGTTCCGCAAGCTCCGTGAGACTGCCTACTGGCCTGAAAGCCCCGTCCCCGCAGCCTCGGAATGTTTCGACCCGCGCGTGCCGGAGGTTGCCGTAGTGCCTGTTGCAGTCAGCTGGGAGGATCTCAGAGATCACGACGGGCGCTGAAGACTGCGCATCATCGTTGTCGAAGTGGCTGGCGAGCCCGTGACAGCGCTCCCCTTTCCAGTTGCTCCCGAACGCCGCATGCATGAACTGGCGGCTCAGCTGGACGCACACAAGGCCCCCCAGGATGACATAGTTCCTGAGGTGCGGCCCCTCCTTCTCCGACAAGACTGCGTGGCGCGGACGACACAGCTCCACCGCGACTTCGCGGGCCTCCCCGCCACGCAACACGCGCGCACAAGCCCAGTCGCCAATGAACAGGTGCCGGCAGGCGAAAGGGAACGGCACGCGGTCCCCCTCGGCTTCCTCGAGCACGATCCGCCCGTCTCTCCCGACTGGCGTGCCCTCGAGCTCCAACAGCACGTCTCCCAGACGGATGGTGCTTTGGGAGTCCTGTGCGAGGCTCAAGACGAAAATGCCGCCCATGTCGTCGGCCAGTCCGAGACTGCGACGAAGCGCATCGTTCTCCAGGTTCTGGGCCGCGAAGCACCCGTGTCCAAATGAGTGCACCTGTGCAACTTCCGCCTCGGTGAGAGCGCTCTTCCTCCGCCATGTCTCCAAGAACTTTGCCACCACGTCACCCGGAATGATGTAGCCTATGTTCTCTGTGTCTCCGTCCTTGAGGGACTCGTAGGCGACGCCGACGCAACGGCCTTCAGGGGATATGGCAGGACCGCCCGAGTTGCCGGGGTTGATCGCCGCGTCGATCTGGATGACAAGTCGGTTGCACCACGGGTCCTGGTGGTCTTCACAGTCCATGCGGCTCACGACACCCTTGGTCACGCAAAGGTTCTCGCCGCCCATCGGGTACCCCACGCACATGACCTCGCTGAAGAGGGCCGGCAGCTCCTTGGTGACTTGCAGCTCTTCCAGGAGGAAGGCTTCGTCGTTCCAGAAGCTGTCGTCGGTCACGGTGACCAAGGCGAGGTCGCAGTCCGTGCCGCGCCCCAGGAGACGGGCCTTGAATGTCCGATCGTCCCCACGCCGCCGCACCTCCAGAGAGACTGCGTGGGAAACGTAGTGGCGGTTCGTCAGCAGTAAGCGCTCTTCCCTGGAGATGACGAAGGCCGTCGAGAAGGAGAAACTGGATTCCTTGAAACGCCACGGCCGCGTGTAGTCTGGCTTGCAGGACCGGTTGTAGAGCTTCACGACTCCCCGCGAGGGCGTGGCGTAAGCCCGACCCTCCGCCTCATTGGAGGTGCTCTCGGAGTCGCAGGACTCCGACTTGCGCTTTTTCCGTGCGAAGCTGCCGCCCTGCGACATGGTCATTGGTTGCCGTGCTTCAAAAAGTCTCGAGCCTGAATCTGCGGGGCCCGCGCTATCGTATGGCCCGTGCGCTCTGCACTGTGATAGTGCGCTGCTCTTCGGCAATGCTCCGTTTTGTGACACGCAGTTCTCAACATGCGTATTTTTGAGTCAGCTTGCGCCTTCCGAAGCGGGCTGCCTCTACCAGTCCCGCGAAAAGGGCCGCGCCAGCGTCGACTACAGCACGGAGCGGCGCGTCAGCTGCAGAAGCTTGCCAAGCGCCTTCTTCAGGCGGCTCGGGGCGGAGGACGACGTGCCACCCCCCGGCTTCTCCAGCGAGGCCCTCGTCTTCGCCCAGAGTCGCGTCGCGGCCGTCCGGAGCTCCCGCGTGCCGTTCGCCGCTAAAGGAGCGCTCGGGCGTGGCGCCCGCCCGTTTCCCCCGCGTCTTTGTCCCGCGCGACTGGACGACAAGGAAGGCTGAGAAGCCAACGTCCGGGGCCTGGTCGGAACTGAGGCAGGCGCCGCTGCGCCACGGGTGGGTGCAGAGGATACGCGCCCAGGAACCGTCGGCGATAAAGAACCCTAGAGGACACCCCGCGAGCACGGCCAGGAGAGCGCACGCAAGCACACCGTCCGGGCGCATCCAGCAGGCGAGGGAAAACACCAGGCCAAGCAGGCTAGTGGTGGCATTGCAGGCGAAGTGAGGGTCGCAGCGGAAGCGGTAGAGCGCGCCGAGGACAAGCGCGCAGGACGAGGCGAGCTGGCCTATAGCGGTCATGGCTCCGGGAGAGAGAGAGACACGAGCCCTTAGCGCTCGAGCCCCACGCCTAGTTAACGGCCGAGTGCGTCTGGCGGAGATGCGCGGCGAGACGTTCCGAGCGTGCGGCTCAGTAGGCTGCCTCCTGCGCGCGCACCGTCCTCCATCCCGACGCGCTTAGCAGCGCGACCGCGCGGTACTGACCAGTCGGTCAGCTCATGTTCCGCAGCAGCTTCCGCAGGGGTGCGCTCACCCATGTGCTGGGGAAGCCCATGCTCATCGCCCAGAATGAGTCACTAACTGCAAGTTTTGAGCGGGCCTCGTCGTCTGGCACCTTCCCGTCGGGGTAGAGTTCGCGGCAGGAAAGCAGGAAGTTGCCCGGGTCGTGCTTCGACCGACCTGTCATGGACCGGCCTGGGATTGCGCAGGACGGTGTGGTCCGGGCCGTCGGCATGCAGGACTTCCAGAAGCCTTGAGTGACCGACCGCCTTGATGGACTCCCTGTGTCTCCCCGGGGGGGGACCACGGTGAACCCGGGGCCGCCACACTTCTGGGGTCGGGGCAGGGCGGGGCCTCTCTCTTGCAGGACCTTGCCTGTCTGCTCGATGAGACAGGGGCGTGTCGGGTCCCTCCGTGCGAGGGAGGTCTCTCGAAGGTCCGCACGGTGGGCGAACAGGGTGTCGCTCAGCACCCTGAGTGCCGCAGCGGCCTGCGCGGGGACGACCGCGTTCCCAAACATCCGGCAGGTGTGAACAGCTGCCTGGTGGGAACGGGGCACGATCTTTCGGCGCACCTTTTGCTGGAACAGACTGCCGAGTCGTCGCTCCCACTTCGCGGCGACACGAAGCCTAGGGCCCCCTGGCCGACAGGCGAGGAGGAACCAGCGTTTCCGCTGGTGTGAGGCGCCCACCTCCCCGGCAGTCGACTGTAGGAACGCGCAGCGGTACCCCCGGCGCCGTAGCTCCGACAGCAGTCTGGGGAAGTCGCTGTCGTACACAATGGTTGGCGTGTTCTCGAGGAAGACGTAGAAAGGGCGTGTCTCATCCACCAGTCGGTAGATGTGCTTTACCAAGCTGGAGCGCGAATCCCCGTAGAGCCCTTTCTTTTTGCCCGCAAGGCTCAGACCCTGGCAGGGGAAGCCTGCCGCGATAAGATCAATCCCGCCCCTCGGAAGGTCGGATGCCTTCAGCGACACCACGTCGGGAAAGATTGGGGCGCTGTGCAGTCTGCCTCGAGACATGTTGCTTAGTAGTACGGCCTGACAGAATGGGTCCTTCTCACAGTAGGCCACCGTGCGGGCGCCTGCGGCTTTCAGGGCGAGACTGCCGCCGCCAATGCCAGCGAATAGATCGAGCGCGCGCAGGGCGACCATCTCGAACGGGGTCTTTGGTTTCCCCTAGAAGGGAAAGAACCTGCCTCGCCAGTCGTGCCTATGATTTCGGTCGCTCAAAGTCAGCCGCAGCGCGTTCAAAGGCGCACTTCGCGCGAAAGCGCGACAGGGCCGCGAAACATGCGTTTTACGCCCCGCGGAAACTCGCCAGCCCTCGTGGGCGCGACTGTCACCGCCGCGGCGTGCGTCCCCTGTGGCCTTGCTGCAGAGAAACAGCGCCAATGAGGCATTGGCAGCTGGGAGGGCGGCGTGCAGCTCGAGGTCTGCGCAGGATGTCAACGAGCCCTCAATGGAAACCGACCCATCTACCTGCGTCAGGACATGGCCTCCTGCAGCGAGCGCTGCCGTTTATGTTCCGCATTCTGGCAGAGGTGGATGCAGGGCAAAGAGGAAGACCTTCCCTCGTACGGCAACGCCTCTGAGGATTGGACAAGCGCCAGCTCGGCATCCGTGCAGCCGCTCGAGAGCCCGACCTCTTTGGTCCCCACGCTCCTTTCCTCCTTGCAACGCGCCATGCACGTCACAACGCAGCTCGCCTGGAGGGCGATCCCACTCTTCCGCATTCTGCGGCGCGTCTTGGAGCAGTTCTGGGCGCGCTACCCTCTGGCACTCGCCGACGGCTTGCGGTCCATGCTCCGGACGCTTCTGCGGCGCCGCGCCGCGCTTCAGCACGTTCTGCCCTCGTCCAGCACTGGCAGTCTGGCGTCCTTCGAGGAGACCGGAGCGACCACGTTGCCGCTGGTCGTCGGGGAGGATGACGCGGACGACGCGGGCCGTGTGACACCGTTCCGACGCAGAGCAAGCTCGGCCCCAAGGCTGCGCCTCCCGGCGGCCGCGCCTCGGACGCATGCAAGTCCTCACCTGCCTCGGAGGGCCTCCGACCTCTTGCCGCGCGCTCCAGACGGCGAACCCTGCCCTACACCGCCAGGAGGACTTCGCGAGGGCGAAGACTCGCCTCCCGCGCGGGAGGGCTCGCCGCAAGTCCTGGGAGCACGGGCCTCGCACGAGACTGACGAGGCAGCCGGAAACCGACTGGCACTCGTCCTCGCGGAATCGTCGGGTGCCCTTCTCCATAGGGACGAGGACACGCCTCCGAGCGCTTCGCCGACCCTCGAGCACGAGCTGCCTGCTCCACGCAGCGTCTCTTCTCCAGGGAGCGAGTATGGCTGTTTTGACCGCTTCAGCCCTTGCGGGCTGCTCCGCTCATCATGTTTCCTCCGCCACTGAAGCAGGTGTTGCGGAGGCCACGAGCGGCAAGCATCGCACCAGTAAAGGCCAGGCCATGCTCGAGGCCCAGGCACCACTGCCTTGCCTGATCGGTACCGTGTCGGAGACGGAGTTCGTCCAATGCAGGGAGGCCCTGGGTCGGGCGTTGGACAGGCATGGCGGACGTGCGAAGGTGGACATCCGTCGGTGTGCGTGCCATTCCCACGCTACCACAGGCTGGCTCGGGTGCTGGGACTGCCACAAACGCATCGCAGCAGAGGCCGCATCCGCCGGGTGGTCCGCTTACCTCGTGCTGGAGGCCAAGGCGCGCCCTGCGCTGCGGTTCGACTGGGAGAGCATCGCGGAAGCTGCTGCCATCGTCAGAGAGCAGTTTACCTGGGAGTATGTCCATCTGAGCAGCCAGCCAGGGCTGTTCAAGGGTTGGCCTAGGGAGCGCGTTGGCCGCAGTACCTACAAGTCCGCGCGCTCTATGATGAATGGTACCTCAGCGCTCATGTGTTCGCACACCTTCGCTCGGCGCCTGCTGTCCATGGAGCCCCGCTCGCCTATCGACAAGCAGCTCGCGGACGAGGGCTGGGCGCGTCTACACGCCTACCCCTCCCCTTTTCAGCGAAATTCGCTTCCTTCTTCCACCACGCCACAGATGTGTGGGCAGTCGGTGCTCGGGACGCCTGTCGGCTATGCCCTACTGGAGGCTGGCGCATATCACTCGCCTAGCATCGCCTGGACGCTCTGCATCTGCGTGTTCCTTTGCGTGGCTCTCAAGTGGCAAGGGGCAGTGGTGCCAGGCCAGCGAGCCTGACGCCGTTTCGCGAGCAGTCCGCAGACGCTTGGCGCGCCCCAGCGATCGGGCACTGGAGGCGCGCTCGCCGCCTAGCTCCGCTTCAGCGAGCGAAAAGAGACCTACGTAGAGGCCCGCTTCTAGCCAGTTTTGGCCGGCCTCCCGCAGGTGGTCGAAAAGGAGCATCTTCGTCGTCCAGTCCATGTCCTCGCGCGCGGGCAGCCCCCGTCGGCGCCATCTCATCCTGAGACTCTCCAGGTGTAGCTGCACAAGGAAGTGCTGGCCAAGCGGCGCGGCCAGTGGCCGCATCTCGGCCCCAGAGGGGGAGGGTGCGGGAAAGCGATTGCTAACCTTGAGATCTCGAAGCGACGACGTTCTCTGTTGTCTCTCTCTCTGCGACGAGCGCGCTGTCCGCAAAGTGCGCAATCGCAATGCACCACGCGGCCCTCCCGCCCGGCGTCTTTCGCGACTTCAGAAGCACGACTGTCCTTGATGAGCGTCCCCCGCCTACCCCCGCGCTCTTCTCCTCCGGAGTCATGTCTGGGCCGCGCAAGGTCTCTCGTGCCGCTGCGGCCGCTCGGCCGCGACATCGTCGACGTCGACCTCGGGGAAAACCTCAGCGGCCAGGCTGCTATCCCAGGCTTCCGTCAGGTCCTCCTTCATAAAGGCGATAGACTTGGGAAAGCAGGCCCGGGAACTCAAGACGTAACCGAGGGCTGCAGCGAGAGAGGATCGCCTCGCAGAGCTGCGGCCAGTCAGTATCAGCGATGGCCCCTTTACTGGCACTTCAGAAGTCCAACAAAGGACGCACTCTCCGCCAGAGTCCGCGGAGCAGCGGAGAGTAGTCGAGCCCCCGCACGCCGTCTCCCACGTGAGGCACACCGTGTACCCTTTCCGAGGGAGATGCAGATGACAGTCGCACTGTGGCCCAGGGAAAGGCAGACGGTCTCCGCAGCGGGAGCATCGAGTGCTCTCCTCATCGGAGTCTGTCTTTCGTTTCTTCTGCGCTGGCATCGCTGGGGACGCCAGAGACTCGCCAAAACATCCAGTGCCTGGAAGCCAAAAGCCAGGGTGGAAGGGCAAAGCAAGGGTATGAACGACGGCGAGACAGCTTTGAGGAGCGTCGTGGGGCAGATGGCACTGCGCCGTGCATTGGATTCGTTAGCCTTTCGCGTTTTCTGGCTCCCTCGCACTACCCAAGTCCGGCTAGCGCGGAAGGTCCTTCGCGAGAAGAGCGCCTTGGAGCACACACACGCCGGTGCGCCCAATCCTGAGGAGGATGCGGCGGCCTGGGAGTCCCTCATTACGTTTGGCTCGTCGGGGCTCCGTCAGCTTCTCTTGCAGTTTGGCGGCTTCACGTGGCTGCGTTCTGCACAACACAATCCTTCCCGTTGCGAGAAGCAGGGCCGCGAAATCGCGCATGCTTGGGGCGCGGAGGTCGCTGTCTCAAAGTACGCGACCATCGCTTTGACCTTCTTCGCGACGGACGCTGCGTCTGCGCTGGTGTCCTCCATCTCGAAGGAGAGCCTGTTGGGACGCACGCCTCTGGAAACCCGCACGACCAAAAGGACCTTGGCGAGAGCTGTCCGTCTTTGGGTGGCCTTGACGATCGTGGCTGCCGCGCTGCTTTTCCAGTTCGCTCGTGTACATCACGGCCGCCGCTTGGAAGAGACCACTGCGAGCGTGGGGCACGCGACTGCCAACAAGAAGCGTACGGATCTTGCAGACCCGCCCCGCTCGCAGCCTGCCGCAGTGGACCCTTCCTCGGACTCTGCAGTCGCTTTGTGCGTCTTTCTGAGTGGCCTGAGCGCCTCAGCTTCCGCACTACTCATCCGCCAAGACGGCCAAGGCGCATCCCAGAGCGACAGCCTCCATGACCTCGTGGAAGCCGTGCTAGCCTCGGTCGGGGATGCTGCAGCCAGTGTCCTCGTGCGCTCTTTCCTTCGGGACACGCGGCGGCGTGGGTTTCAAGGGCAGAGCGCGGCAGTGGAGACCGTCATCTCCGTCGTGGCCTCAGAGTTTTTTGGCACGGTCCTTTCGGACGGGAGCGTAAGCCTTTGGAGAGCTTTCAGCGGCGCCGACGGCCAAGGCGCGGCTGAACCCCAGAGCTCCACGCGGCCAAGCGCAGTGTCCAGCCTGCCAGGTACCAACGTCCTTTAGGTGTTTGCTAGCGTTTCTGTGTCAGAGCGCCGTCTCCCGCCGAGCGTCGTACTCCACCAGTTGCACCTCTCGCGCATAAAGCCCCTCGCAGCCCATGGAGGGTTCCATGTTCGCGGCCAGGGACAGATGCCTGCCTGGGCTTCGTTTGGCAAGAATCCAGTCTTCCACGGTTGTTCGCTTGGCTGAAGGGGCGACGACAGGCCCCAGCGTGCGTATATGACTCGCTCGAGCCCACCAGAAGTTGCCCGCGTAGTGGTCGAGGTGAAGATTTACGCCGCAGGTCAGGTAGCCCTCCCGCAATTTCTCCAGGCACACTTCGTGTCGCCAGAGAAGCCAGTGCTCCATCATCTTTCTCCAGGCCTTCTGGCCACTGACAGCGACGCCCTGGCGCGAGCAAACTCGATGCGTGGCGCCTTTGGTATGCATGTAGAGGACGGCGAACTCGTGAGCGTCGCGCTCGAGACAGTAAGCACGAAGGGCTTCCAAGGTTGGTGCCTCCTGCTCCTGGACGTCCACCGCATTGTAGACGAGTTCCAACTTTGGAGAGCCTGCCAGGAGCGGCTTCAGGACGTCGCGGGACCCAAGGAATCCAAGCGCGAGCTTCGAGCACCTATCGTAGAGTCCGCAGGCGTGGAGAGTCGCAAGCTGCTCTTCCATGACCTCTCGCCAGACCCCAATTTCAGCCCCGTGCCAGAAGACGACGACCTCATCGATCGCGCAATGCGCCGAGGAAGGCAGCGGTGCCGCCGGGAAGGGGAAGAGCGGACGAGGTCTCCAGGACAGCGCGATAGACCCGAGCACGAGCAACATGCACGCGCACACGCCGTACACTGCCGCCAGTCGGCCCCAACCACTCATGGTCCGCTGCTTTCCTATTGCGGCGCGACGCACTGCCCATGTTGCGAGCGGACGCGCGTCAGTCTCTCTCACTCCTCTTGTCGCCGCCCCTTCCCCGAGAGATGGCGTAGACGGCCGTGGCGGCACCCAGAACTGCCAGAACGAAGTACACGACTGGCCAGCCGTTCTGGATGGGAAAGAGTCCGGACAACCCTGGGAAGGTCCGCGCGTACCAGCACTCAAGGGCTCCCGTGCTCTTCAGAGCGAGTGCGCTTGTGCTGTCGGCCACGACAAAAAGCCAGAATACGAGCACGAGTTCCTGCAGCATTTCCTTTACATCTCGCCTTTTTCGTCGGACTCTGACTCAGATCTCTATCTCGGTACGCACGGGTGCGGCGTTCGCGGAAGAGAAAAAGGACTTACGCGGATGGAGGAGGCGATGAACGTCGCGGAACCTGAGCTCGTGGTTTCTCTGCCATTACCCGATCGTCGTTCTCCGCACCTCTCTGCCTTCGCACGCGTCTTTGCATCCAACGAGGAGGTCAGCCAAGCACTCGCACGGGGCGAAGCTGCCAGGGCCATCCTCCGCGCCGGATACTCAGGAGCCCTCGTGACCGTGGTGCCACCATTCCTCGCGGAGGGAGAGCAACCCTCGCCTCCTTACCACATGACTGCCAACCAAGCCCGACAGATCGCAGCGGTAACGCTGCCTAGGCGGCTCGGGCTAGCTTGGGAAGAATTTGAGAACCGCGAAGGCATTTCCGACCACGAGCTCTTTCTCAGGATGGGAGGGCGTTTCGCCAGGTGGCCCTTCGTGATGATGGTGCTTGGCCTGTCCCTACTCCTTGGCGTGAGCCTCGCGGATCCGGTCTTGCCGCTCTCTGAGAATGCACTGGCCTTTGGACTCGCGCTTCCGTGCGCGCTCTTCCTGTATGCAGCAGTCGAGGAGAGACACTACAGGTGTGCGCCAATGACACATTGGTTTGGCATTGTCTTTCCCCTTGCCGTCGTCCTCATGCAGAGTGACATTGCGCGTGGCGCCGGGAGGTGGTTCCTCCTGTTGTGCGCATACACTATGCTCGCATTCCACTTTTTCAATGACCTTGGGCAACCGCGCCGTGTTCAGTGAGGACGAAGACCTCGTACGGTGCGTTCTTGAGCAGGATCTTTGGACAATTTTGCGCAATTTGGACTAAGGTGACGTCCCAAGCACCGCGCATTCGTGCGGACGACTGCTCTATGCGCATCGTGGCCTACTAAAACCGGCGCCGACTTTAGATGCGAATCGTCCCGCCTAATTGCTTCGCCGACGCAAAGGTCGCTGAGGCCTCCAGTCTTGCATACCGCCCGACCGCTCCCCGCTCAGGATGAGCCCACAGCTGCTTCCAATCGGCAGGAGCTAGCATTTCAAGTGTTGCATGAAGCGGTGCTTGCAATCGTGCGTCGATACTGCGGGGCGGCCGAGCGGCTCACGCGTGCCTCGACCAACCTTGACCTCGATGAAGGTTGGTCTGCTCGCGTCCAAAGCTTGAGCCGCGACGCGCAGTTCTTCCGCAGAGGCGACGCTCCTCGCCGAATATCCCACGGCACGCATCACCGCTGCAAAATCAACCGCGCCCGTTGGGGTCGCCTGGCCACCAACTGAGTCATGGCATCCATTGTTCACCAGGACGTGGAGCAGATTTGGCGAAGATGCAGATAGCGCGGATGTGCCCAGGTGCATGAGGCTAGCGCCGTCGCCGTCAAAGCACGCCACGGGCCCAGGGCGGGCACGTGCGATGCCTTGTGCAATGGCAAGCGCATGACCCATGGACCCGACTGTTAAGAAATCGCGCCCGTGGCCTTCTGCCCGGTCCTCTCGAAGGAAGTAGAGTTCGCGAGACAAAAACCCAGCGGTAGACACAATGGGTGTGTCGCCGAGCACATCGCAGAGCACTTCCAGCGCGTCGTGCCGCGTGAAAGTCGCGCGCTCCGGCACCTCCGTCTTGGCGGGAAAAAGCTTCGGTTCTACTAGCAACGCGACTGCTTGGGTGCCGACCTTCGCTTCCTTCAGAGCGGCGGCAACGACCTTCATGATCTGCAATGGGTCATTGGGAATGACGTGAAAGGGAATCTGCATCGCTTCCAGCAAGTTCTGGGTCTGCGCACCCTGAACGTTATGCTGCGGCTCGTCTTTATGCCCAGGCGCACCGCGCCAACCAATGAGCATCAGCATCGGTAGTCCATAGACCTTGGGGTGTGCAAGACTCATTAGCGGATTGACCGCGTTGCCGAGTCCACTGTTTTGCAAGAAGACCAATGGCACCTTCTCGGTCGCCATGTAATGCCCGGCGGCCATCGCTATGGCCGCGCCCTCATTTGCGGTCACGACAACGTCCCCCAGCGCGCTCTGCTCCATTGCAACCTGCATGGATGAGAGGAGCGAGTCCGGCACGCCCGCCACAAGCCCTACGTCCTTCACCGCGGTCATGAATGCGTCGAGACGCTCGCGTGGTGTCGAAGCCCGTGTTGCCTCCGAGATGCAGGGCGCGGGCGGGGAAGATGGCTCTGTACTCGCGGGACTCGAGTCAATAAGAGTCAAGACCTCCCTGACCGGCAGAATGGTCGCGTCGAGCTCGGAGGACCGGCCTTTGGCCAGGATCATGCGAGCCGCGCTGCTCATCGCTGGATGGGCCGCGCGAAGCAGGTGGTTCGCATAGATCAAGATCGATGCGCCGCGACCCGCGAGCTCATCCTCCGTGACGTGGTTGTAACTTGTAGGGACAACCACTACTGGCTTGGCATGAGGCAGTCTCGCATAGGCTTCGAGGAAAGCGAAGATCTCACTCGGGTCTCTATCCTTGCCGTGGATCATCACACCATCGCATTCGTGACTGTAGACGCTTGCGCGTGCCAGCGCTTCATCCACGCCCAGCCCTGCAATGATAGCCTCGAGGCGCGCGATGATCATGAAGTCCGCGCTACGTCGCGCAAGGCGACCAGCCCGAAGCTTTGCGCAGAAGGAGTCGACGTCCTCGAGCCGCTGCTGCCGTTCCGTACCAAAAAGTGAGTTTTGCTTGAGGCCAGTCTTGTCTTCAATGATGCAGGCCGAGACGCCGAGCTGTTCGAGATTGCGGACCGTGTAACGGAAGATTTCCGGAACGCCTCCAGTGTCCCCATCGTAGATGAGCGGCTTCGATGTCACGTCCAAGGTTTCCTTGACGAGTGCGAGTCGGGAGGTCGTGTCCGCCACCTCGATGTCTGGTAAGCCCTTAGCCAAACTTGCGGTCAACGAGCTCGACCACAACGCATGAAAGTGAACATTCCGCCCCGCCAAAAAGCCCGATTCGCGCACGGCGGTGGCGCCCTCCGCGATAACTCCGGAAATCCCGTTGTGCGTTTCCAGGACGCGAACGATGGGTTCCCTGCGCATGAGCTGCCGCAAGCGAGGAAGCCGGAGTCCTGGCAGCCCAGCCATTGCGACACAGTTCTGAGCCCAGAAGCGGCGCGGCTTCTTGTTTGTATTATCCTGTCAATTCGCTATCGCCTTAAGCACGCGCCCAGGTGCGCAGTTGCGTCCGCGCGACCAAGAGACACGCGTGCGGCGCGCGCGCTTCGTGACGCTCGGCAGGTGCCGCCCCAGCGGGAGGCCCGACTTCTCTCAGGCAGACGCAGAAGGTGCCGCTTCACAGGATATCCCAGCTCCTGCCGCCAAAGCGTGCATCTCCTGGGCCTGGGTGAACGGTGCGTACTTCGACACGACGAACGTGAACAACATGAGCTCGAATGCGGTGAAAACAACAAAAGTGGCCGCATTCCAGGCAAGGATCTCAGTTGCTCTGAGGTCGTTCGCATTGACGTAGTAGAGGGCGACGGCCGCTGCAAGGACGATGAAAACCACAATGTAGGCGATGCGACGCAACGAGGCATTGTGCTTTTTTCTCTTGTCCGCAAGGCCAGCAGCCTGCTGCGCCAGGGCTCGCTGCAGGGGCTGCGCGAGATCTTTCTCCCATCCCTGCGCAGGCAGGGAGCCGATCCCCTTTTTCAGGGCCTTGCTACGGCCCAGCACTGAGAACACGGCGTGCTGCACGTCGTCGGGAATGCGCGCCGCTTTGGAGAGATAGCCTGTGCGTTCCTGGGGCGCCGCGCGAAGGTAGTAGAAGGTGACCACGAAGAAGCTGAGCAGAAATATGTGGAGACAGGTGTTCACAGCGATCTCCGGACCAGCACCCGGCGGGAGCAAGGTCTCATCTTTTCTAGCAGCTGTGCCCCTCTTCTTCGGCACGCTTTCGCCAACGATGAACGCGCCCGGTGTGCTGAACCGCTCCTTGGGCGCGTCGACAGGAGAAGCTCGTGGGAGCCTCATAGCACGTGCACGACCGCACCTGCTTCGCGGACTCTGCCTTCACATAAGGCCCTTCCACTCAGCCAGCCAGCTGTCTAGCGTCGCCCGACGGTTGATATTGCCACGTGGAGGGGTGGCGAGTGTAAGCCGCAAGTCCTCGGGAGTAACGGTGTCCAGACGGAGCAGTTTCGCTTCCGTTCCATCGTATAGGCGCATATCGTGCAGCCCATCGTCATGCACTAGGGGCACCGTCCCCAGAGCAAGCGCTTCCCATGTTCGGTAGCAGTCGTAGCCAACTCCCGGCGGAGAAAGAATGAACCGGTATTGGGCGACTAGTTCCAAGCACTTTTCAAGCGAAACCTTCTGTGCTGAGAGGTCTGTCACCAAGGCTGCGAACTCTGGTGCAGAGACGTGTTTGTGAATGAGGACTCTAAGGTCGTAATTACCGAGATCAGGGGAGAAGCTCATGGGAGGGATTAGCAAAGTAGGCTCACGCTCTGCCCAAGGCCGGGCACGTGCAGCTGCAAGGTGGTACGCTTCTTCTCGCTCGTCAGGAGGCATCAGCATGGGCGTGTGGAGAGGTATTCCAAGCGGCAGAGGTCGAAAGAGCTCACCGGGCACCTCGCGCAGGAGGTTCGTAGCGTAGCACCGTACAAGGGCAGGGAAAGCCCGACGTATGTTCTCGTAGCACGAGATGTCGAACGAAGGGTCGCCATTTATGCAAAGCACGACGCACGACTCGCGGTAGGGCTCCAGGCCGGGATTCAAGCTGTCACGGTCCAGTACCACCAGTTTTGGCTTAGACGGGCGTGGCAATGCACGACTCGAGTTAAGCGAGCACACAGTGGGGGCACGACAGCCGCCGTTGATCCTGTAGCGCCGAACGCCAAAGTGATCGATTCTCTCATCCCGCCAGCCCATTGTGAGGGGAGTGTCGGAAACGTACTCGTAGGCCAACATCGAAATGAATCCGTCTGGTGTGCCGAACCGCCCCTTGGGCGCGTGGACAGCAGAAGCCGGCGGGATCCTTACACCACGTACGCGGTCGCGCCCCTTCGACCACGCCACGGCGGCCAAAATGAGCGACACCATGAGGACTGCGAGGACTGCGCGGAAGACTCCAGAGGCGAGCATCATGCAGCGTCGTCTTTACTGTCTTCTGGGCAAACTGCTCACAGATCACTGCCTATCTCACCTCTTTGATCGACGAATCTTCACACTGGGGGAAGGCAGGCACCGACTGTTGGGCTCACGATAAGGGTACCAGGCGCAGGGCTGATCGGCGGAGTTGCATTTGTCACGGCTGTCGTTCAGAATGCACGAGCGGCGGATAAGGGCGTACTCCTCTTCTGAAAGTGGAGCAGCGCGCTTCGTATCAAGCAATTTGCGCAGCGCCTTCATGTCGGGACGCACACCGCCCAGTCTAGCTTGCAGCTGTATCATTCGCGCCGTCGAGCCGACGCCGACCAGGGCAGCCAGGGCTCCTAAGCCACAAGCTATGCGCGAAGCAAATGCGGCTTGCTTGTCTGGGCTTTTTGCGCCAAAGCGACGTTCGTCCAGGTGGCCGCGGAGGCCTTTGTCGAGGAAGTGGCGCAAGTAGCCGCCCCAGGAGCTTTGGGACTCCGCGTACTTAGCCGCATCGAGTTCCCATTCGGCGGCGCGCACCTTGTCTCTCACCGAGCATTCCCCATGCCGGCAGGCCTCCGCCGCCTGCTCTCTAGTTGTCGTCGCGAAGGTGCCAACTTGCCGGAGTAATCCCAGGACAGCCGCGACTCCAAGGGCCAGGAGAGCACTCTTGCCCGCGGTCCGGCGGGTCTCTTCGTGCGCTGCGATCTCCAGGTTTTGGGCGGAGCGGCTGTGCGCCGCCAAGCCCTTGCGGGGTTTATTCAGCAGGCGTACCCGATACTGCACCGGACTCTCTTTTGTTTGGCCTCTGCCCCGGTTCCGAGGGACCCACTCGCTGGTCAGCAGCCACAGGAGCATCTTCATGTCTCGGTTACTCAGGTCCTCGACGTCGGTAGCTGTCAGGGACAGCGCCATGCTGGAGAGACGATTAGATTACCGAGCAGTTGAGATGAGGAGTCGCGTTGGTGTCGTGCATGGTGCCGTGCGCGCGTAACCTCCTCCTGGAAATCCAAGGAGAATCGCAGGACGTGGCGCGCGCTCGCTGACTGCTCCATGGCGCGCTTCTGCTGTACGAGAAAGGTGTGCACATGAACGTTACAGGAATTTGGGCGCGGCGACTTCCAAACGAATTAGGAGCAAGAAGAGCAGAGCTAGATTTGTACACAGCAGCACCACCAGCCCCTGACGTGCCGTCGGAAAGCGCAGGGACGTCCAAAGTGTCGCGTGTCGTAAAACACACCCTCTCGGCCGCGGCCGTGTTGCCTCTGGGCGTCGTCCTCGCAGACAAGCTCCTCGCGACTCTACACAGCGCACCGCCTCAACGTCAGCCTGGGGCTCTCAGCCTCCATGCGCTCGGGGTCCTCAGCGCCAGTTTCCAGCAGGGGCGGCCTTCCCCGCGAGAGGAGAGCCCCTCCTTGGCAGGGGTAAAGCTACGGCAGGCCTTTCGCCAGGGCACTAGGACGGCAGAGGCTGGAGTCTGGCTATGGGTGATGCGCAACCGCTGGGGGGACAACCTCACGGGCCGCAAATGAGCACGATATTGATGGCCTTTTTCCTGGTGAAGCTCGCAGCGGTGGCTGTCCTGCTGTGGAACCAGGGTGCAGACACAACACGTCTCGCTGACGCGACCCTCCTTGCCTTTACTTTTGCGTTGCTCCCGTACGGGATTGTGTGGAGCTATTCTGGTCACCTCTCGAAGTTGAAGGCAGGGATCGTCGCCTTCTCCGCGACAATGATGCAAGATTTGGTGCGAGCGCTTCCTGAAGCGGTCCAGCCCAGAACACTTTCGTACGCGGAGGAGGTGCAGCCGCATGCTAACGATGGTCGGGTTCCGCACTTCCAGTCCAACGACGTCAAAGAGATGACGTTGGCTTTTCTAAGGTCATTCGTTACAGCAGCTGGACCTGCATTCTCCCTTCAGGTTACCGCCCTCCTTGAGGCCCCCACTGCGAAGCTTTTTCCTCCCGAAGCCGCGCCTTTTATTCAGGCTGCCCAAGCCGCGCTCGTCAACATCCTCGTCTCCCAGCTCGGCGAGACCTTCTACTTCAGGCCGTCGCTCCGTCAACCGAATAAGCTGAAGGCACTATTTTTGGATCCTCAATACCGAATAGAAATGGCACAGATATTGGGGCAGATCGCTCGCACTGATTGATGAGGAGATCGTTCACACCGAGAGTTGAGACGCGCGCGGGTGATCCATCGAGACACCTAGAAACTATCCACAAGTGGTGGCGGCAGCGTGCGCCTCCTGACCTTCCTGCAAGTGCTGCATCACGGCGACAACTATCTCCAAGACGATCTGCGCATTTTTGGCTGAACACAACTGATGAGCCCTGAGGTCGCCAGTTTGCGAACAAATCGCACGCATGAGTGCTTGGGATTCCGCAATGCCACTCGCGGCCGGAGTTGTATCAGCGGGTGCCTAAGTTTCTCTCGTCGGTCTCCCTGCTGGGGTGGCCGGTTGTGTTCGCTTGTTAGATCGCTTTCCCCGACAGATTTCGCTGCCATCCCTGTCCCTGCTGTAGCTCCCCTCAGCCACCTCCTCCACTTCCCCCTGGTTCTTGGGTTCTGTTCTGGTGGCTCTTGAATCGCACGCATCTGGAGCCTCATGCTTCCACATGCCCTCTGCAGAGAGTGTGACGAAGTCTTCCAGCATCTGAGGGACATGCATGTTCATGTTCTCCCATGCGAGTGATGACTTGTTCTGCTGGCTCATATTGATGAGTTGCTCGAGGGGATGTTTCGGCCGCTCGGAACTGATGATGATCCTCTTTCTGAGGCCAAGGCACTTGGTGTAAAGCGTGTCATTTTTCTTGGCGCACTTGAGGGGTCGCATGGTCAGAGAATTGAAAACGCGTTTGGGACCGTTCAAAAACTGGACGCTAGTGAGAGGTGCGGTGCTGTAATCACCAAGCTTGGGCCTTCGATCTCTCTCGCCTGTTCGTGGCGACACTCCCAAGGAAGCATGAAAGCTGCTCACGCTCTCTGCGATGTGCTGAGGCACGGCCACGTCCTCTGGATCGATTAGGCCCTGGCCTTTGGTCTTCGATCGCTGCCGTTCGCGGCTTCCCCTGGCACGAGCAATGTCACAAGTCAGCTCTCCAAGCTTCGTCCCCTTAGGCTCGCTCGACATCTTCCAGCCTCTCAGATTGTGGGTTGCCACTCGTCTCCACTCCGCTTGTACCACTTGATGAGCGCGGCCCGCGTCTTCCTGTCTTTCTTTCGCAGGGTCTCCATATCTTGTGCGCTGGGGTCCTCAACCCATGCCTCCCAGACTGCATGCTTGTGGTCGCAATCCGCAGTCTCGTCCAGCTCCCATAGCACCACGGGAAAGGGGAGTCCGACTCCTCCTTGACGGACGCAGATCGATATTGCTGGTCCTTGGACGTTGCGCTGCCTGTAGGCTTGTCCATACGTGAGCCCAAGGTCTGCCAAGCAGGGGAGCTCATCGAGCACGTCAGCGCGTCCGAGGTGCCGTTCTTCACTGGACAACAGCAGTGCGAGGCTGCCCGTGTCGTCCGGCTGGTCGGTGAGAGTTGAATAGATGGCACGCACACAGGCTTCGTGCAGTGTATGCGGATGAAAGTCCAGGAGTCGGAAGAGGCATCACGAGGTGGATCAAAAGGAAGCGTCTCGTCCACGCATCGCGTCATATCTTCCTTGAATCGCGTCCAGCTTATTTCCATCGCGGAGCAGACGCCACTTCTGTGACGGGTGTGCAATTCGACAGTGCCTCCGTCGCACGACTCGAGGCTCTCACGCGCTCCTGAGAGGTACGCCGTGGCGCTTTTGCCTCCCATGCCGAATTGACCGCTTTTCTGCTAGTCGGGGCTACTTTCGCACTCCAGCTCTTTATACTTCCTCAGGCCGTCTTCGTCGAGGCCTTCTCCATCGTCCAGTATTTCGAGCGTGCGCGCGTCCATGTCTAGCGTAAGCCCCACGCGCGTGGCTCCAGCATCCAGGGCATTGTCGATGAGCTCTTTGATACCGGCAAGAACTGTCATGTCTTCTGTCATAGACAGGAGCCTCCGCCGCCATTGCTCGTCACACCCGAAAGAAGCTTATTGCACTCGCGCATCGAGGAGGAACGGCAGGGCGGCGCGGGCTGATGTTCGCGCAAACCGGCGACGCCATGCGAAGGTTCTCCAGAATACATAGTTTTCTGTTGGCAGAACGTAATGTTGAAGCGTATCAACGCAAAACGACCTCAACCCGTTTGGTCCTTCAACGTCGCGAAACGGCCTCGAGACTGACGCATGTGTCCGCCTTTTCGCTCCTGACCTCATGCGCCTGCCGTCCTCCGTCTTCCCGCTAAGGCCGCACGTCCCGAATGCGGCAATGTCCTAGATTTTGGTCCCTCAAACTCGTGGATGACACGAAGCTGTGCGCGCACGACTTCGCCGTTCCTGGTTCAGGGCGCTGCTGATTCATCGCCTCGCACTGTCGAAGATGCGCCCGCAAGGAAAGACTCTGGCACGATGTTCGAATTGGCTCACAGAAAGACGACATCCACGCCTGCGCGCTCCGCCCACACCTCGTAGGAGGCAGCCGCTGAGCTGGGGACCGGGATCTGCGGGGTTTCATCGGCGTGCTCCTCGATATACGCGTGGCAGGAGCGCCGGTAGGAGCGCCAGTCCACGGCTTCTGCGATCACGTGCGGCTGGTAGTAGCGGATGACCCAGACACCGGCTGCAACGGCTGCCCACGCGTTGCGGCCGTCGCGTTCTGCTTGGGCGAGAGGGTCTGACACGGCGCCTCCTCCCCAGATCACTGGGCGGAAGAGATGCTCACCATCGACTTCCTCATTCGTCTCGGTGCCACACGCCAGGCGGAAACCGAAGTCGCGCGGCGAGTATGCCCACGGCGGGCACCAGCGCTGCGCAGCGACGTACAGGACGATCACCTGGCGAGGGTACGTGGAAGCGGTCTGAACGATCTCTTCCTGGAAAAGTACTTCAGTCTTGTTCCGACACGCACAGGCGAAACCCTGACTCCTGAGGATGCTGCTAATTCTGGTCGTATCGCTTGTAAGCAGACATTTGCGGCAAACGACCAGCAATGGCGAGTTAAGACCCATATTGTTTGCGGCCCACCACTCCTCCGTCATTAGAGAGGTATCGACAGCCAGTCCACGCTCCTCGATGAGGCACAAGCATCGTGCCGGCCCCACCGCGCCACTCCAAGGCACGCGTCCATTGCAGAAGCACCCAAAGCCCTGTCCCCGCTGCAGATTGTTGATCGAAGTGCTGTTGCACACGTACCGACACGCTTGGCAAGTAACCGACAGCTTCGAGGACCGGTTTACAATGTTTTCTGCCCACCACGCAGCCGTCATGGCGGAGGTGTCGACACTCAACCCGCGTTCCTCGATGAGGTTAAGGCACCGTGTGCGGCCGAATGCACTGCTCCAGGGCACTCGTCCATTGCATAAGCAAGTGAACGTGCAGCCTTGCATCAAGGAGTGGATGCATGTCGATCCGCACGTGAGCTTACAGGCGAGGCAAGTGACCAGCAGCTTCGAGTCCTTGCTCGCAATGTTTTCTTCCCACCATGCAACCGTCATGACGGAGGCATCGACATTCAGGCCGCGCTCCTTTATGAGACGTAGGCAACGCGCGCGCCCCAGCTCTCCTTTCCAGGGAAGGTGCCCCCGACAAAAGCATGCAAAGTTTTGACCGTGCAGCACGTTGGATATGCTAGTCGTATTGCTTGTGTGTCCACAAGAACGGCACACGACCAACAGCTTGGAGAAACAGCTCGCAACACGCTCTGCCCACCACTCCTTCGTCATGAGAGTAGCATCGGCGTTGGGGGCGCGCTTTTCGAGGAGGTTCAGGCACCGCATGCGGCCCGCCTCGCCGCTCCAGCGGACGCCGCTGCTGCAGAAACATGAAAATCCGCTCCCTTTTTGCAAGTTGTTAATCGTTGTCGTGTTGCAAGTGTGGCCACAAGCTCGGCACACCGTCAATAGCTTTGAGGACTTACCCGCGACGTTCTCAGCCCACCACTTCTCCGTCATGAGTGACACGTCGGCGAAGGGGTTGAACGCAAGCAGGTGCAAGATGCGTTCGTGACCGACTTGAGACGCCCAGCGAACCCTCTCGTGCTGCATAGGCAAAATCCAGCAGCGCCCAGCACTCCTGATGATCTTATAGGTCTGCCCCTCGTCGTCTTGCAGTCCGGCATCCGTACGAACAAAGACTTTCCCGGTAGCTACCGGAGTCCACCCAACTTCGTATGCCAGCGGCGGACAACACTTCTGGGACAAGCGTCGGCGAGTGGCGACATTCTCCAATCCCTGGCATGCCCCTGGTGTGGTGTTTTCACCACTCATGCCTGCACCAGGTTCGTGTATGCGAGCTCTTTTGCGTGGCTCTTCCTGTTCGCTCTGCTGCAAAGGTGTCACGACGGCCATAGCTCTCACGCGGAGGAATGGTCGCGGATCCCACTGGAATGCAACTCAGGCGGCAGCTATATTCCAGCTTGCGTCAGTGGTGACTGCGCACAGAGGATTCCCGACGAAGACTGGCACTTCTTTGCTCTCTTGGCTTCCTTCTTCGCCGCTTCTGCAGTCACTTTGACAGGTCTGCGCGGTGCACGGCTCCAGGCGGGTGCGCCGGACTCCAGCACGGCTCCTATGATAATCGACACTTGGGCGTCTGCGGAAACGCGTAGTCGGCTCTGACCTATGAAGATCTGGGCACACCTTCCTCCCCGTCAGACTTCGCTGCGGTTCACGGTGGCTGCTCCTCTGTGTCGGTTTCCTCTTCATCGTTGATGCTAGAGTCGGAGTCAGCTGGCTCCGCACCATCAGAACCCTCGCCTTCCAGAACTTCAACCGGCCGGTCTGGCTTGCTGGCCGTGCTTGCCGAGCTGAGGGCTGCGAGCTCCAGGTCCCCCACGAATCGGCCGCTCCCGTCGCGCTTGCTCATGTGCTCGAGGCGCGCAACGGTGTTCCAGGTGCCCGCGAGGCGAGCATCGAGCTCCTCCTCCGTCAGTCCGAGCGCATTGGCAACAACAGACTTGTTCTGTTTCCAGGCCCATGTGTTGGCATGTGGAATCACTCGTTCCTCTGGGACGATCTTTGGTACAAAAGCTCGCGCTGTGCGGGCCGCATGGGACCCTACGAGGTAGATGAGGGTGCCTCGTTCAACAGCTTCCATCAGCGCAGCCTCGTTTTGTTCCAGCCAATTCTCGACGCCAATGCGTCGGCGCTTCCCCCTTGAAGTGCGGACGCAGCTGTTCTTTTCGTGTGGAAGATCGCCATAGATGGCTACGTCGAGGAAGTGCGGTCCCTCGAGCCGTTTCCATCTGGCGAGAATGCTTCCTGTCTGAGTTTCTCCTTGCTGAGGGCGCTTTGAATCCGTGGCGTTCAAGAGGAAGAGCACACGGACAGCGCGCAGCTTGTCTTGAAACTCCTGTGTGGTCATAGGCCCACTTGCTGGTACCGCAGCTTTCCGCACAGCCGCGCGTCCTGGAGGCCGCTTGGCCGCTCGTGTTCGGTTGTGATGCCCGCACAAGCCATTCCGCATTACCTTTGCGACTCGAAGTCGGGGGTCGGCAGCGTACTGTTCCAAGCACAACGGGCAGTCCGGTAGCTTCTCCGTAAAGGGATCTTTCTCAACTTTTGCAACGGCCGCCCTCGCGTCATCCACAAGCTGCTTCCGCTCCTGGTTCGTAGCGGCGGCCAAAAGGTTTTGCAACAGGGCTTCTGCGTCCTCCTGGTTGTCGAGGCGAACTTGCGAGTGAGCCCGTGCCCCGCCCAACTGTACGCGGACTGTGTTGCTGGGACACCCCGCGAACGCGAGAATCTCAGCCTTGTAGACATCTTGTCCGGTTCCCTCGTATCGCTTCTCTTTCCGCCGCCGCTTGGACAGCAAGAGGCGTTGGATTTCCTCGTCTGGGTTTTCTGTGAGTGCAGCGTCCTGCACGGCAGCGAATGTTTCCCCAGCAGTCTCTTTCGTGGTGAAAGAGAGGGTCTGTTTCTGTCTTCGCTCCTGTGTCCAGAAGTGCAGCTCGAAACTTTCTGTCTTCTGCACTGTCGACGCACGCTTTGGCACATATCGCAGCTTCTTGCACACCGGAGGATTGACCACTGTTCCACCGGGGGTGCGGACACTCGCCACCTCCGCAGGAGCTGCAGAGGAAGCTGTTACTGCCTGGCACGGCTTCCGCTGGGATGGCGGCGCCCCCATGAGTGCATAAAACTCCCTGGGATTACTTCTCTCAACGGTCTCTCCTACTGCTACCCTGAAAGCCACGGCTTCCTTTTCCGTCGGGAAAGTCCTGTCAGTTTGGTTACCCCACCCGAAAGGCAAGAGCCCAAGCACGTTGACGGCAAACTTGAACTCCTCGAACTTGTCTTCCTCTAGCCTGTCCGCGTCGGCGCGGGCCAAAAAACATGCTTCTCGCTGTTCCTCTGTCCTGAACTTGACGCAGGCCATCTTGCGAGTCGCACTCCCCCCGCGCAAGCAATAAGTGGTGAGAGTCCTCACGTCGCCCACACGCACGCCGCGCAGGGCGGCGCAGAGCTCTGGCGTCGGCTCGACTTCCATGCCTGGCGCCAACAGGCGTTGGGACGGGGCGCTTGCGGGCCAAGGCAGTGCGGGCTGACACCTGGCTCGAGCCAACGACTCCCGGGATCGCCAGGCACCACCGGCAGCTTGATGCGCTAACTCGGGGATAGCGGCTTCGAGACTGACGCATGCGACCGGATATTCGCTCCTGTTGACCTCACGTACCTGCCGTCTCTTGTCTTTCCCGCTGAGGCCGCGCGCGCGGAGTGCGACCTTCCTAAATTTTGGTTCCTCAAACTCCAGAGCGCAGGGCGAGGCATCCTCACAGGTCAGGGAACGCTGGGGATGTACGTCCAGTCGAGGTCCTCGCATATCTTCTTCCAGATCGAGTCCATCCGCGATAGCTTGTCCTTCCCTTTGAGGAGCATGAAGTAGGGCACGAAGTCGTGGTACCCAAGGAGCTCGCAGAGCTTCAATAACACGAGCTGGTAGCTAATCATGTTCTTCCGGTCGGGAGGACAGTGGCGCTGAAAGGCGGAGGAGGCGGCGAGAAAGCAGACCTTGATCTTCTCCTCCATCTCGGGCGTCATGCGCGGCGGCGCGCGGCCGGTGATCTTGCAGGTGATGAGCTGCACGTGCTCGTAGTACTTGCGGAGCTTGAGCTTCTTGAGGATCTCGCGCACCTTGTGGACAGTGACCTCTTCGTTGCTCTGCACGCGCTGGTCGTGGAGCTGCTGCATGATGGTGTTGAGCACGGACTGCGGCACGTCCAGCGTCTCCTTGGCCTGGATGCTCGCTAGCCACTCGGAGAAGTGGTTGATGCGCTTGTAGCTGAAGCTGCAGTAGTCATAGTCGTCGGAGTAGGCGAGCAGTGAAGCCGTGGCGTCAAGGAAAGGTTTGGACCTGCCGCACTTGGGGCAGATGAGCACAGAGTAGGCCTGGTATAGTTGCATGCTCTCCCGGCAGTCGGGGCACACGTCCTGGCCCTGGATGTCGTACTTGGGCACGCCACCCTCGATGTTGACAATGTACTCGTTGAGGACCGCGTTACTTTGTTCTGGGGCGGTCGTCAGGCGGCATGTGGGTGCCACGCCGTCCTGCGGCCGACAGAACTGTTGGCGCTGGAACTCGTGGATGTAGGGGCGCGCGCGTGCGTTGAATTCGTCCTTCTTCTGGCCGCTCTCGATGGCGCGGATGTCTTCCTCCATCTCCTCGCACTTCCGCTTCTGCTCGCGGAGTATTCTTATTTCGTGCCTCTTCCAGGGACCGCTCAGGCTCGCCTTGAGCTCTGCTAGCTCCTTCTTCTTGCTGTCCACCGCGAAGCACTCATTCTCCAGGCGGCGCTGCTCCTCTCTCACGCGCTCGTAGATGCTGGCGCCTTTTGGCGCCGAGGGGGAGGGGGCGGCCTCTGGCCGGGCAGTTTTAAGCAAATCCGAGACGAACATGACGCCTTCTGAGCTTTGCATGTACTCGCGTATGGACATGTCTTACGGACGCACTATTTGGTATAGCAGCGGAGTAGCTGCTCGCGAGTTTGCCGCTCTTTCGCGCCTTGTTGAGTCGCCTCGCTTTCGCGCCTCGTTCAGATGCGCGTCCCGGCTGCGCCCCAAACGGGTAAAGATGGCTCTAGGCGGCGAAAGCACGAAGATAGCACTTCTCAATTTGGCGCACCAGCAGCGTTCGCCAGCTCGGCGCGAGGGAGCAGCCGTGCGCATCTTGGGGGTATTCCCCAATGTGGACAGTCTTCGCAGGCATGCGGAGCGCTTTTACGCGGACCACGGCCTCGACCTCATTGCCGCCCCCATCAGCAAGTGGGTGGCGGTGCTCCAGCAGACAGAGAACGGCCCCGCGGAGATGGGTCACCTCGAGCGCCTAGGGCGCGCCTATAAGGCGCGCGAGAAGAGGCACGAGGAAGAGTTCCGCGAGAACGTCAGCTGTCAGAAGACGGGCGAGGTGCGGCGCGGCCGGGAGACCTGCGCGCCTAGCGTCGCAGAGCTGGCCGCGGACAGCGAGGCGCGCGTGGAGGCACCCTGCGTGCCGCGGGACGCCGAGCTGCGGCTGCAGCGCTATGCTGTGATCTCCATCCTGCCTGACGTCGACGAAGACGACACGCGGCTGCAGCAGCCCGCGCTTCTGGTGTGGGACGCCTTTGACACGGAAGAGGAGGCTCGTGAGCGCATCAAGACGGAGCTGTCCATGGTGGCTCGTGACGTGCACCTCGACACTGTTACCATGTACGAGTGGATTCCGCTGACAGGCCTGGACCTGAGCAAAATTAAGGAAGAGTTCCGGGACGAGTCCCTCACGGACATCATGCAGGCGCGGAAAGACGAGGGACGCCAAGTCGAGCAGTATAAGACGCTGTGCGAGCAGAGGGGCCAGGCTCCTAATGTGCTGGAGCTCTCCGAGAGTCCTCCGGAGGGAACGCCCGTCCTTCCCACGCCTCTTGAGGATCAGGCCGCTTTGCCGAACCTAGCCCTAGAAGGGTCTTTCGAAGAGAGCGCCCCGAGCGGCTCCTGAGCGCGAGGCGCGCGGCTGCGAACGCTGTCCAGACCTGACTCGGGCTGCCGCGGGTGGACGGAAGACTTGGGGCTACACGGAAGCACGCACTTGCCGCGCTTCGCTGAAGCGGTGCAAGAACACTCTCGGATCATTCGCGAGCTGTGATCTCATCAATAACGCTGTCATCCAAAGGGAGAACGACTCTCCGTAAGTCTGCGCGCTAACCGCGCGTACTCCTCCAACAAGTCGGTGGCCAGCAGGTACTTCTCCTGTGAAGCAAAGGCGAAATGCACGGCCACGAAGCTCCCGAACACGTGATACTCGGCGGCGCGCGTGGCGCAGCGAATGGCTAGCCAGTGTTCATCCACCCCCAAAAATCCTTGCCCAAGCCGAGGGCTAGTGGGATGCTCCCGCAAAAGACGTCCTAGCGTCTCACCCTTCCAGGCCACGCAGTTAATGGAGAGCATGCAGGGCCAGCGCCACACTTGGGGCACGGATGTGCGCTCGGCCGGGTCAGGAAGAGCCCTTCGCAAGATGCTCTCGGCGTGCGCGCCGCTCTCTTGGAACCACGGGAAGCGGAGAAGCGTGCTGCTCAGGAGCCCGCACCAGTCGGCGACCCTCGGTGTCCCAGCCTGAGCTCGCTTTGTGAGCCATTCGCACGCGACGTTGTTGATGACGTTGGCGCTGACGAAAACATTCTCTGGACAGCTTCGCGCGTACAGCACGAACGCGCGGAACGCGTCCGGGGAGTCCAGCCACACCATATCGTCATCCATCTTCACGTAGATCACATCTGGATGCGTGCATGCGCCCAGAAAGTACGTCACACCGCGGCAGGTACCTTTGTCTTTGACAGCACTCCAGGAATAGGGGACCACGCTTATCCACGAGTGCTCGCGCGCGAGACCGTGGATAAATGCGGCGTCAGCCGCCGAGCGGGTGTTTTCCCAAAGCTGCCAACCGACGGCCACGCCATTCTGCACTAAGCGTTTCACGTACGGCAAGAGAACGGTCAGGTATTTTTCCCGACCGGCGGGGGACACGATGACGACCGTCTCGGGCTGCGTCCGCATGTCGATGCGGCGCCCCTTCAGATCCCCGAGCAGACGCCCGAAGAGCGACACCGACACGAGCAGCCAGACACAGAGCAAGAGTAGGGCGGCCGACGCGGCCAGAGCGGACAGTAGCCTCGCGGTGCTGTTCATATGTTTACACCAGGAAGCGGAAAGCCGCGGCGGGGCAGGCAGGCCACCATTCTGGACGCATCAGGGCAGGAACGCAAATGAGTGGTTTCCGCTGACAGGCCTGGACCTGAAGCAAAATCAAGGAAGAGTTCCAGGACGAGTCGCTCACGGACACCATGAAAGCGCGGGAAGACGAGGGGCGCGGGTGCGTAGACCGAACTTCTTCTCGCTGTTGTTGGACAGGATGCCGACGTCCGCAGCCTCGAAAAAATGCTTGACAACCATGGCCACGGTGCTCTTTCCGGTACCGCCCTTCCCTTTCAGAAAGGGTATGATCTGCCACTTCTCCTGCGTCCGCAGGGCGTGCAGCATCCTTCCCATGAAGATGTAGACCCAGCGCTGTGCGTCCTGTGGGAACGCCGAAGCCCGCGTGGCGGCATTCGTGTTAGGACCCTCGCCGTGCACTGTGGGCGCCTCCTCGACGGCCACCCCAACTTCGTCCGCGTTAGCGAGGTCCTTGGCTTCCAACTGTTCGCGCACGGCGTTCCCCACGACTTCGTTGATGCCGGCTACCTTTTCCTTCCAGTACTCGATGAAATCTTTCACGTCCTGCTGTACCTCCCCGTCCTCTGCGCGCTCGAGATTGTAAAGTCGGCGCGTGAGCTCCACGTCCAAGTTGCTCACTTCCCGGCGCAGCATCGTCGCGGCCCAATCACCGAGAGGAGCGTCGCCCTCTTCGGAGAAATCTGGCTGGCGGGAGCGCGGTTTCCCCCACTCTTGGTAGTCGAGGATGGACCTGCGGCAGCGAAGCGTCGCGCAGGGCTTCTACGCTGAGGATGGCTGGGTTCCGCCTCCGTGCGCCGGTCTGCGCGCTGCATTGAGAGTGAGAGGCGGGGGCGGACTGGAAAAGTGGCGTCGGGATGTCCCACCAGCCGGAGTGGCGGCAGCCGAGAGCGGAGTCGAAGGCTGCTGCCGGCATGATGGAGTCGAAGTACTTCGCCGCGGCCTCGTCTTTGAGGCGCGATGTCGAGGAGCTCCCGTATTCGAACCACTCGCCAAGGCCCTGGCCAGTGGTGTCGAAGACGCCGTTCTTGAAGGAGAGGAGGTTGCGCTTTGGCTTCACAAAGGGGAAGTCCGTCTCGTCGCACAACATGAGAAAATCCGCGACCTTTCGGACGGGCAGGCAGCGCAGGAGCGCGCTATGCATCTCTGGGTAGAGGTCTTTCTTGCAGAAGTACAGGACGAAGCTTTCGAGGGTGTGTTGTTCTTCTCCACGATCACTCCCAAAACTCGCCGGGACCCAGGCGCACGTGGCGTACCGTCCGCCCTGGAAACTCACTTGCTTCTGCTCGTAGACCACATTGCCCCGCTTCCGGAACTTTCCCGTCCTGGCCTGGTTTAGGAGATGAGCGACCACCAGTTCCATGTCTCGCTTCTTCCTGCCGGCCTCCTCATCCTGCACGACGGGGGGAGGGTCCGCCAACATGGCTCGCATCTCGAAGGCGCGCTCGTAGCTGAGGCTCATCTCCGCAGGAACGCTGGCGTCATAGATGTTCCCACCCTGCCGACACTGCAGGTAGAGCATGTCTAGGAGCCGCTGCCAGAGTATGCCCGCCTTGAAGATCACCTCGTGGGAGAAGGCAATCATCCGCTTGTAGTCGGCGAAGGCCGCATGGTCACTGAACTCCTCCGAACGCTGCTCGAATTCTTTCCACAGGATGTAGTGGTTCTCCACCAACGTCGACATCTCGAGGGCGACAAGGTTATGTGCCGGCCGGATCCCGTTACGTGGCACATTGAAGAGGGAGAAGAGGAAGTGGACCGTGTCGACAGCCCGCTCTTCCAGCGTGGCCTCGCCATGTCTTCTGACTGGTCGCAGGGGTCGGCGGTCTTGGTTTTCGAACCACCGGTTCGGCCGGCTGCCCGCCAGGGTCTCTGCCATGTTGGCGATCTTCTTCAGGAGAGGGATAGCACGGAGGCCGTCCTGCTCGCGCTGTACTCCAACAATGCTCGGCGCACTCCCCTCCGCCATGGAAGCTGCAAGCGTCGCTCAGCAACGAAGCACACACTCCAGCCGCAAACAGCTCTTGTTCGACGTACTGCCTGCCTGCGGCCTTGTCTTCCTCGTGCGCGGGCCTTCTCGGGCAAATTGTGGCTTCTGCAGGAAAAGGACCGCCCGATGTGCATCATTCTTGGAGGGCCAGCGAGTGCGCGGGACACATCCATAGTCCACCTTAGCGCGGGCGACCGACAGTACCTGATGTATTCTAACCTTATGCAAGCCCTATCTGGGGGAGGACCGAGGAGTCTGTTCCTCGTGGTCGCAGTTCGCAAGGACGACGAGGACGTCGGCTTCGCTACCACTGCGGACCCCTCCATGTTCGAATTTCTCAAGGCGCTCGTCCCTGGGCCGCCCGTCGCCCGTTCTCTGATGCGGAGTGCTGGCCCTCCTCGCTCCGCGAAGGCGTACTCGACGCCGGAAGCAGATGCTGTCCTCGTCCCAGACTGGGATGCCTCTTACGAACGTTTCGAGAGCTTCCTCCAGTCCTATCACGTTGAGATGGGCAAGGCGCTCTATGAAGAGATCGTCTCGTACTACCGCCAGGTCCTGCAGGTCCTTCCGCGCCGCCTGCGGGGGGCCGCGCCGGACGTCGAGTTCCGAGCACTATTGGTCATGCCTCGCGTAGAGCCGTCCAGCGGAGTGTCGAAGCTCAAGGGCGTATTCGTGTCGAAGGCCGACACGGGCCTTGTGCATGTGCCCATGCTAGACGTGCACGACCCAGTGGCCCCCCTAAAGGCAGAAGCGCGGTACGACCACCGTCTCCTCATTTGTTCCGATAGGCGGGCACCGGGTCTCCTGTCCGTGATCCCTGTCGAAGACGCGGCTGGCACGCGTGAGGACATGCGCTGCCCCATCGCATGGCTGCGGCCTGCGCCGGCCCCAGAGGGAGATGCTGAAAGCATTGCGAAGTTCTTCCGCCAGGTGGCGAAGCAGACGAAGTGGTCCATCCCCAGAGTGGATGCACACTGGATGCCGATAGGCATCTTTGGAAGCGCCCTCAACGGGGACCTATTTGGGGAGAAACACGCCTCACACTTTGCCCCCGTGCGCCTAGGGCCCGCAGAGCCGTCAGCAGATGCGCGCAAAAGATTGACAAGTATTCTGCGCAGGGTCAGGCGTGGGCAATAGACAGCCCGTGTCCTGACACGGCGTTCACGGGGCGTGCGCTGCGAACGAGAAACGTTTTCCGTGCTGTCCCTGGGACTCCTAGTCGATGTCGGGTCTCAGAGTTGCAGCATCGTCGACGGCTACCCCACAGAACTGACGAATCGTCGACGGCTTCCCCGCTGCCACCGGCGCAAAGCTCTCAGATTGAAAAACACCGACTCCTCGGCCTGCACACAGGCCGGCAAAAGAACGTGCAAAAGAAGACTAGTGCACTGGCTGGCGGCCTGCCTGTCGGCTGGGGACAAATCCTGCAGCTCGGCTGCGCGGACTCAAGGCACGACGAGTACAACACGGGTCGGCGGAGCGCTCTCGGCGCCTAGCCTGGCCGCATAGAGCTCCCGCTTGGCGGCACCCGCCGCAGCGCCCAAGAGCGTTCGCTCTCTCCCAGCGGCTGGACGTCACCCCATCTCGTCCTCCGGCCGCAGCACCTCATTTTGCCCATCCTCATCGCCGTCGCCCAGACTCGGCGCGCGCTGAGTCACCCTCGCTAGAGCGGAGAAAAGGCTGAGCATAGCACGCCATCGTCGACGCCGGAGACAGGCGACCCCACCTGCACGCTTGGCTTGAACCGTGGCTTCGCAGATTGTGGGGAGGCGGGATAGCGATAAACAAAGAATTCCCGTGGCGGGTGGGGAAGAGCTACACAGAGTGCGCGGGAAAGGCGACGATGCTTCGTTTCCCGCCGGAGCGCGTCGGTCACGGAGCAGTCGCGTGCCCTGAAAGCCGAAGCCGTTGCTTCTGGCGCGCGCATCGTCAAGATTTCGGTCCCTCAAACCTCTACCCTGCGCGGCCAGAGCCTCCGGCGTGTGGACGAGCGGCGGCCTCCTCTGAGGGACCGAAACTTACGGGGACTCCGCCCCTGGAGGCACGCCGTTTCGCAGGTAAAGTCTGGCGCGACGCCCAGGGGGGTCCGGCGGGACGCCCGTCCTGCGTAGACGGACTACCAGTACATCGCCGAAGCGAGTAGTGCAGAGCCGTACCCAAAGGCCCATTTTGAGCATCGACGCTGGCAGACACTCCAGCACTGCTCGAGCTTGCACCCAGGCCGCCACGTGTCTCGTCTCCCACTGCACAAACACCCCCTCGGCACTCTGCGCCTGCACTTCGTACTCGTCATCCCCGATCCGCCAGTTGGCGCCAGGCCCGCAAGCAACGAGAGTGGTCCTGCCCTCACCCTCCTGCTCCCAGACAATGTCCCCGGCGCGTAGCACAGCCTCTTCCGCGCAACGGAAGCGGCGCGCTAGCCTGGAGGCCTCCGCGCCACTGACCCACTGCTCAAAGAACTGCGCCTCCGCATCCAGCCCAGGGACGGCGGGTGCCGCGATGCTAATGGAAACGGTTTCCGAGTGCGTGCTCAAAGACCCGGTTCCGCCCTGGCTCTGGCGCATGACTTCGATCTTCACTGCGCACGTGAAGCCAAACTTTATGTGGAAGACGTCCTCCGAGACAGCTCCGATCATGACGTCATGCGAGCACCAGAGACCCGCGAAGACCATGAGGCGCGCGCCTGCCACCGCCCCGGGGTCGACGGTTTTGGCAATGTATTTCGGCGTCGGGAAGTCGGGCGGCAGGCCCGTCAGGCTCAGTCCAGATCGTGCTGCTTCCTTCTCCTCCTCGGGCTGCGGTCCTCCAGGGGTTCGAGGGAGCAGGCGCAGGCGCAACACTGCTGGCCCGTCAACAAGACGCTCATCGGCCGCACGCCTCAGCGCGTGGCACGCCACACAGGCGCATGTTTCGCCGTACCCGTGCGGAACACCCTCGAAGAGGATGCCGGTGGAGAGCGAAGAGACCGAAGCCATTCGGCCAGCTCGCTCCGTAGTGTCGGCTCGAGAAAGACAAAGGTAGTCCCTCGGGAGATTCGCCGCTGCTTCGTGGTTGCGTTGGGCGGCAGCCTTTAAGCTCGCCTAGGCATGTGCGACCAGAGGGATGTGCTAGCCGAGTTTGCGCACCTGAGAGACGTGGCGGTGCAGGTCGCCAAGCTGATCGCGGATGTGAGGGTGCACCTGAGCACTCCTGGCGAGCCATCAGGCGTCCTGGAGCTGGAAGCCCGGCTCGGGAAGATGCAAGGGCGCAGGTTCGAGCCAAATGTCGGCCATGCGGCTTTTTGCGGAATTCTGCAGCTCCTAGAAAGCTATCCGCGCTGGTCCCGCGTTTCCCCCTGGCAAGAGACCCAAGATGTCTTCTACACCGTGGACTTGCCTGCGGAGTACTGCGGTGACCAAGGGACGCGTACCCAGATTCGCACCTCTGTCGGGGTGGACAATCGGGGCGACATAGAGATACTGCACCACACCAAGCAGCGCCTGCGATTCGTGGACATGGAAATGCGCCTTATGGATGCGAGCAGCTGTTCAGTCAATGTGAGGCGCGATGCCGGGGTGGAGGGCTTCGATGCTCGCGTTGCCGCGAGTCTCGAGCGTGCTATCCCGCCTGACCTCCTGCCCATTGCCGTTTCGCCCGACACCGTGAGGATCAAGCAGCGGAAGCGTTTCTACCTGTCCTCACTCGGCGTCGACAGCGAGACCTTCAGCTTTGATCTGAGCATCGTCTACACCGGAAAGACGAAGAGCGAGGCCGAGCAGAAGCAGAGCTCGCAGCAAGCGCCCTCGTTCGAGGTCGAGGTGGAGTGCCTTCAGCCACGGGAGTACCTGAAAAGCAGCGGGGGCGAAGACATAATGCTCGCCCTGAGCTTGATTCTCAAGTGCCACGACTTTTCTTCGGCGCTCAACTCCTCCGCTGCGGTGACGTACGTTCCGGTTGAGGTAGGCGGCCGTTCGGGCGGACACCGCGTGGAGCCCTAGAATGTGCGCCCCAGGGCAACATTTTCCTGCAAACGGCTGCCAGCACTGCTCGCGCACGAGCCATTTTGTGCAGGCCCCGCGCAAAGGAAGGACGATGTCTCTCTCCCATGTCCACGTCTGTGCACTTCCAGCGTTTCGGTTCTACCGCTTCTCCAGCCTTTCGCTCCAGCGCGCTTCTGGACATCCGCAGATGTCGGGAGTGCATGAACAGCTGCGCTTGACGGAGGACTGGATGCTCTCGCAGGGCGATGGCGCTTCTCTGGGCTTGAGCGCAGTCCTTTGCGCCGGCGGCGACCTCATATACCTCTTCTCAGCAAGTCCCTTCGTCCCGGGAGCGCGTCGTGCGCAGGCTCTCCCAAAGCCTGTGCAGGAGCTCCTTCTTTTCGAGCCCGTCGTCCCCCTGCGCTACACGCACGAAGGCTTCCAGGCCCTGCAGCCGAGCGAGTGGTCCGACATGTCCGCAGAAAAGGACTCTTACGTGGGCCTGCACACGCTCTCGAGCGCACAGGAGTCCGTGGTTTCTGCGGAAGGAGATGCGCTGGACGACTTCGCGGACTCTCTAAGCAGCGGGCTCGGGGAGGACGTTCCGGACCTCGACTGCCAGTCGCTGCGGAGTAGCTCGAGCCCTGTGGCGGACCTTGATGACAGCGACGGCGAGTCGGGCCCAGATGACGTGCACGATCCCGCTTAGCTCTTACGCACCGCGTTCGTGTCACGGCGCTTTCGGGCCCGCTTGGGCGCCTTGGCCGGCGCCGGCGGGGGCTCCTCTGCTTCGCGGGGGATCTCCTCAGCTGGTGTGGACTTGCTCGCGACGAAGACTCGGAAGAGCCCGAGCGTCAGCCAGTCAGTGTGCGAAGCGCTCTGGCCCTTAGTGATGCCCGAGACGATCCCGTCCCACTCAGGGTGTGCGAGAAAGAAGTCCTGCGCAGGCAGGGAAATTTTCCCTCCGGGCAGCGCGCCTTCGAAGCCCGCCTCGCGCAAACGCTCCTCGAGGAGCGCAGGGAGCAGCACGTACTCTGTACAGCCCTCGTCTCCCAGCGAAAAGCAGTACGCCATGCCGAATGCCGCCGCATCGGCGCCGTAGTCCACTGCGACGCACTTTCTTAGGTGAAAATGCCCAAAGCACGGGCAGACCTCTTCACCCCGCAACAGCGAGAGGATCCTGTCCCCATCCGGAACAAGGCAGAGGAAAACGCCCCCGGGCGCCAACACCCGCGCACACTCGCTGATCACACGCTCGAACACGTTCTGCTCCGCTGCTGCGAACTGCAGGAAGAAGTGGGAGCAGACAATGTCCGCTTCTCCAGAGGCCACGGGCAAGTGCCCTCCTTCACGCGAGCAGAGATCCATGGCTTCGAAGGAGGCGTCCATGCAGCCTCTGCCGTTGGAGACGAGATTGCAGTGCCGTCCGCGCGCCTCAGCAATGCAAGAGGAGCTGCCATCCAGGCCGAGGAGCTTCTTGGGGCGGTGCGGCATCCACTTGCCGACGTCGCCTCCCTTCCCGCAGCCCACATCGCAGATGAACATGCGCCCCTTCCGACGCAGCCGCAGAGCTTTGACGGCCGCGGCGATCCCCAGCGCCTTCAGCGCATTGCAAAGTGCCCTAAATGAGGGAAGCTCTTCCACCCGCGACGACGCGAAATGGTTTATCACTTCCATGCGGCTCATGACACGGGCGAGGTCCCCTGCGCCGTTCCAGCACGCCCCGACGGGCGGCATACTTCCTCGTGCGCGCGACGTCGCCGGCTCACGCCTGAGCTCTTTATGCTTTCCCCAACCGCCCGATGCGTCCTGGCAGCCGCACAGGCGGCGGGCCCACCACAAGGGTGAAGGCTGACTGAGGTCCACCTTGCGCAGAAAAGTTGCTTCTGGGAGATCGAGCCACGACCAGTCAGCGAGCTCGTTGAGCGCGATTTCGCGAGGGTGCTCCCCGCCGGTCCACTGCGTGGTCTTCGTCGCGCGCCAGGGTAGCCAAAGGCGCTCAAACTCTGCCCCAAAGTAGGACTCGTCTGCGCGTGTGAGCACCATCCACTTTGGCTGCGGCCAGGGCGCCGCAGCCAAAGCCGCAGGAATCAGGGACACCGTGCCCCCGCAGGTGAGCCCGCGCAGTCGACCTTCTACCCGCCAAAGGGAGGCGAGCGGAAGACAGCTCTCGCTCAGCAAGCAGAAGACGGCTGTGGGGCGGTCCGCCGCAGCTGCCTCCTCGAAGAACCGAAGCGTAGCCTGATCCAGCGAGGCGTGTCCTCACGCCGTGCGCACGGTCCTCTCGCAAGAGAGGGCGCCCTTGAGAGCCAAAGTCGAAGTCGGTCGGCGCTTGCTGTGCACGAAAAGCCGTCCCTCCCCCGCACTCTCGAAGAAAGGCCCCCACCAGAGCACCCAGCTCAGCGGCTCAGCGCGGAACAGGAAACAGAAGGCCGCCCGGAGACGCCCCTCCGGACGAGGAAGCCGACTCATTTCGCAACGCGCTTTGGAAATTGTCCGCGGATTACGTGAGAGTTTCGCAATCTGCCGTGGGTATAGCAAACCAGAAGCTGGCTAAGAGTCATTCGGCCAGCACATGGCTGCAAGAGCGCGCTCGCAGCGCGTCGCCGCCTCGGCGAAATCCTGCTCACGACAGAGCTCTTGGCCGAACATCCTTTCGAAGACCTCTTGCATGGCCGTCGCCGTGATGGGGGCGCGTTCTCCAGGACACGGCCGCCGCAAAAACTCGCGGGCTGCTCCACCGTCGAGGCCTCCTGTGCGTGAATCCCAGACCTCGCGGGCGCCAAAAGCCTCGGCGAGCAGAAGGATCGCCTCAGGCTCGTACTCGCACCGAGGGGCCCCGAGGGGACCCAGGAGTCCCAGGCAGTCTTCCTGGGCGAGGGCCTCAGTAAGAGCACTCACCGCCCCCCTCGCCCAGGACTCCTGCAGCTCGGCCCACCAGATACGCCGGTTGAGGATCTCCGCTAAGCCTGGTGCCGACATTTGTTCCCTTGAGCCTCACGCGGAGCTTCAGGCGGACGAGAGCTTGCGTGCCGCGGTGGGGCGCCAGTTGGCGCGTCTCTCCGCTGCGAGCTGGCTTCGCCTGCCGCTGTGTGCCATCAACTTCTGGTAGGCAAGGGCACTCGCTCCGATCCCTCCTGCCGCAAGGGCAGCAAGACCTGCTCGCTGGTGCGCGCTCGCGTTCCGCCAGCGCCTGGCGGCCGCATTCCTGAGCCGTGCACTGGTGCTCGGGAGACTCTGGCCTCCTTTAAGCATGGTATTTTGCAAGTGCGCGAGCGCGTTCCGCTGGCCTCTCTCAAGCACGGTATTTTGCCTGTCCGCTTGCGCGTCGTAGAACCCCCAGGCGTCTCCAGGTGGCTGAATGGAAGTCTCGACGTTGTTGGCTCCTTGGCCGTCGACCGACTGCGTAAGCAACTTCAAGACCTCCTCTGAGGTGGTCTCCCAAGCGTGGAAGGGATGCGCCAGCGCCCCTGGCGGGAGCCCAGGTCCCACCAGACTTACATCTTTCTGAAACCCGCCATCGGGATGGCCTGCGCGAAACGCTAAGAAAGAAAACGCGGGTGGGACGCCTTCGGGCAGGTGGCCGTGCGCTTCCTCGCTCTCTTTTGGGGGCGCAAACACAAAAGCGAGGACTACGGCGTTTGTGCCTTCTGCGTCGTATCCCAGCAGTGTCGATAGTATGCACGTGTACGGTATGGCGACCTCGCTCTGCTCGCGTAAGGCACGCGTCACAGTCGCTAACTTCACCGTTCCGAGGAGGAGGCGGGACTCATCCTGGAGCGCAGACCCGGTCGCCAGTTTAACGGTCTTGCCGGTGGCGAAGAGGGAGCCCATGTGGAAACGAAGGCCCACGTCGAGTTTGGAGGATTTCAGGATAACCCCAAACGAGACCTGGGCTAACATCATCGTCAGCCAGCGCAGAAAGGCCTGTACCCGTCCGCTCGCGACAACGCCCCCCTCCCCCGCAGCATGGAACGTGTAAGTCCACTTCCATATCAGCCGCGCTTCCGTGCGGTTCAGCGCTGTATCCACCACAGTCCAGTCTTCGCGTGATGCAGCATTCGTCCTGAAGACAAGATGGAAGGCGGACGGATGTGATAGATTGTAATGGACCGTACTTCGGGAACCCTCGCTACCCTCCTCACCGGGAGATGCTGCTGGGCATGCTGTCACACTCTCCCCATCCTCCGATAATACATCCATAGACACTTCCGGTGCATCGTCGTGTATGACCAGCGAAATGAAAAGCACTCCGTCAGGCCCCGCCAAGAGCTGCGTGCATACTTTCTCCTGGCCAGGATAATCAAAAGGGGTATCGCAAAGGACGACAGCACAGACATCCAAGAGCTCCGTCCAAGCGAGTGTGTCGCGGCGACGAAAGGAGCCGGGGGGCCTTGGCCAAAAGAGCAGAGTATTTATTGTCGTGTCGACGTTCGGATATATTACTGCCGGCGGCATCTTGCATTCTTCCATCTGGCGCTCGACAACAGAGCGCTCGACTGGTCTCCTAGGCTCAAGGGCCGTGGCCATTTACAGACGATACGAACTTGAGCCCGGGGCTTGAAGGGCCACCCCGAGCGGACCACCGTAGAGCGGCGGGGATGTGGAGGGCACCCCATAGGGGGTGGGTCCGGGGGGAGGGAGGTCGAGCGGAGACGGCGGATAACCCGCCCCCCCAGGCCCTCTCGGCACGGGGAGCTCCGGTGGGGGGAGAGCTCTGGGGTAGGGCCCGTAGGGCGATGCCCCGAGACCCATGGATGTGTCCTCAGGAGCAGGAGAGTACATGGGCGAAGGTGACATCGGGGGTGAAGAATATTCAGAGGGTACAGGCGAGATAGAGGCCAGAGAGGGCGTGGACCCTGGTAGGGGCCCTGGTCCTGCTTCTCCTCCTGGCATGAAAGGATCTCCAGGGGGCTGCGGCGGCATGAAGGCAGGGTCCACCTCGGGGAGGCTGCTCCGTAAGGCCGTGGAGTCTCCCGTGTTCCGCATTCTAGCCGTGGTGAGGTCCAGGTCGCCAGGAAAGGTGTTGGCATTTATTGCGTTCGTCCACGACGCAGGAGGGGGGGCTCCGCCAGTCGGGCCATAAGAAGCGATGCCAGGACGTCCCACGGGTGGCAACGCGGCGACGTTCATTGCGAATCCTTTGATGAAAGAGTGGCAAAAAATGGCGCGACGTCGACGGCGCTCGTCTCTGCGATACTCTCGGCTCGAGCGGCACGGGGTACAATTTCTAGGCAATGCCCCGACGTCGCCGAACCTGGCGGCCCGTACCCCTCTCCATCCCACCGCGGCCGTCGAACGTCGAAAGGGCTGGGGCTTCGGACTCGTTTCTGCGGTTGCTGCTTCCCGCGCAGCTGCCCCCTCCTCTCCTTTCCCTCATCGAGGACCTTTGCGGCGCCGCCTCGGTGAAGGAACCTGACGTGGGCGCAGACTGCGCCGACGCGCTCCCTTCCCCCGTGCGTCGCCTCCGTGGGAGCGCCCGCAAGGGGAAGCGCCTCTACGAGGGCAGCGACGTCTACCCCGCGCGGACGGTGCCCTGCTCCCTGGCAGAAGAGCTTTCTCCGTCGCCGCTGGACTGTGGAGACTGGCTGTAGACTGAGCGGCATGGAAGTGCGCTGGGCAGCCTATTGATCTCCCCCAGCTGCGCATCGGGGAGGAACGTGAGGAAACACCCCGCGAAGCGCTCTCCCGTCGTCGTGTCGCGGCCATACACCACTGGTCCGCGACCCGAGGGCTCGTGGGCGTGCGACAGCGCCAACAGCGCCACGCGCCGCCTGCTTGTTTCCTCAAAAACTCTGTGACGCCTGCGCAGTGCGTCGTCGCCCGACGCACTTGCTAGCAGACTTTGCGCACGGATTCGCAGGATGATGTCGCGGGGAGTGCGGGCGAGCATCTCCACTACGGGCTTGAAGTCTCGAGAAGGGGCGCCTTCAAGCACCAGCTGCTGGACTTCGATGACGCGCGCCGTCGGGCATTTTGGGCCGGAGAAGGCAGTTGAGAGGCGGCGCGCCATGGGCAGAGCGCTCCGGAGCTGTTCCTGCACAAGCAGAGGAAGCTTGGATGCGGCAGAAAGAAAGGCCGCCTTGCTTCCCCCCTCCAGAAGGCGTCGTGGACCCACTTGATGCAGCAGCTCCGAGGCATCGAGCGGCAATCCGTCGAGGTAGGAAAGCACAGCCTCCCATAGCTCCGGTGGAAGGTGCACCAGAAGCCCCTTACCAACGAACGCGGGCGCACGGCCCTCCCGCCGATTCCGGCTTGGGTGACCCGCCCAAGTCGCGAGCGCGGGCTCGATGCGCAGGCTCAGCTCCAGGAAGGTAGAGGCAAACTGCGGCCCCCTGTGCTCGAGAGCAGAAGAGCGCACATAGTGGCGCAGAGCATCGAGGGAACACAGCACGGGCCGCTCATCCCGCGGGGGGCGGCTCGCGGCAGCGGCCTCCTGTTCGTACTTCTCGGAAAGGGCCCGGATGAAAATGAAGAGCCTCAGTGCCGCGACAGTTCCTGAGCATAGAACTTCCTCCGCGAAAGCGCGCAGAGTGCTGTCGCAGTCCCCCGCCTGAGCCGCCGACATGCGGCGGACTGCTTGGTTGAGGCGGTGGGCTGCGGCATGCTCGCCAAAAAGCCCAAGGGTCACGAGGCGACGCGGCTCGATGTCTCGTCCGTGAGCGAGGCGCACCCAAACGTCGGGCCGGCGAGGGAGATCTAGCAGGTAGTGCCGAAACCACCCTCCCCCCCAACCGCTTTCTGCGACGCGGAGGTGTGTGGCGAACGCGAGGACGCGCCCACCCTGGCGAAACCGTCGCAGAGCTGACTCCGCACGAGGGCCGAACACGAGTAGTATCGTAGTTCCGTGCCCCAGAACTTCGCCACACACCTTGGCCGCTCTACGCAAGCACCCTCGGTGCGGAGACGCCGAGACCACGACTCCGCGCCCCGCGTGGAGGTCTCGTTCCCACTGCGGCAGCGCCGCGCGCACCTTGGCCTCGATTTCATGCGCGCACGCGCATCCAGAGGGCTGCCCCTCCGCAGGGGAGACCCAGTCTTTCCTGTCGGCGTCCCCGAGGCGGACTCGGACGACTTGCACAGGGTCGCGCGAGGGCCCGCCCGACAGGAGTACACGCCAGCGGCGGCGAGCGCGAGAGCGAGCAGCTGCACTTCGTGGCGTCGAGGGTGGGTCGCCCAGGAGCCTTCCTCAATGGCTGCAGAAGCGGCGGCGCGCTCCGCGACAAGCGCCCGAACGGGCCGACTCGAAAGCAGGAAGGCCCCCGAGAACACCACGGCGTCGGCCTGCCGCACAAAACTCCGTAAGAGTGAGCTCTCACCGTGACTTTTGGGCCACGCCTCGCAGTCATCCAGGATGAGAAGCGACGGCGCAGGGAGACCCAACTTGCCGCTGAGGAGATGGCGGTAGGAGAAGGCCTGAACAGCGAGCGAGGCTCCCTCTTCCGCGGCTTCTCTCGCCGCCCGAGAGGCCGCGCGGCGAGAGGCGCAGACCCAGATCACGCCCCCGCGCGCAGGTGTAGTCCCTGGAGGGTGGAAGGAAGAGGCGAGACTGGCGAGCACCCGGCCCTTTCCGCTCAGCGGGGCATCGGCGAGAACAAAACATGAAAAAGTGGCGAGTGCCCTTCGCGCGGCATCACAGGTGGCTTGCTGCTCACCCGAAAGGCGTGAGGCAAGGAGCACCTCGCCCGGAGGGGCGAATGTCTCCGACGAGGCTCGTGCACAGGACAAGAGATCCGAGCACTCACCCGACATCTATTGTCGACGCTTGTTTCTAGGTCCGCTGAAGAGATTGGGCTGTGCCGATACGCAGACAAGCCTGCTGCGCTCAGGGGGCGGGGGAGTGGCTTGAGCTCGCCCCGCTGTGTCCCGCTCTCGCGGGGCGGGGTGGCGGCGTAGGCAGCGCACTGCTTAACGCTTCGCGGAGCCAGCTTCCCAAGCTACTCGGTGCCCCAAGGCTCTGTGCAAGCCCAGCAGACGAGAACCAACTCATATATGGCAGGCTCTTGCTGAAGTTTGAAAGGACACGAAAGGAAACGTCGTAACTGAGTATATGATCGCTCAACTCGCTTCTTTCATCTTGTTGCTTCGTCGAGAAGGCCTTGATCACGATGTATCCTCCAGTCGTGTCACTTGTGCACCTTCTGTCTTCTTTTCTAGAGGCGGATGAGTGGGAATTCGGAATCGAGTTCTTTTTCCTTTCCCGCAGTTCCTCGGCGATCATCAGGGAAGCGTTTTTCTCTTTAGAGTCATCCGTAAAGATCTCTGTGACGCTATTTGAGCCTATGTTGACGTGCCACGAGCCCAAGTCAGACCCTACGAGACTCGCTGCATACCTACCCACGGCATGAAGCAGGTCATTGCCAGTCTTCTCGAAAACAAGTTCGACAGACTTGTTTCCAAAAGTCAAGACGACTACGAATACCCTCGCCCTCACTTCCGCTTGGAGGACAGCCTCACGAACGAGGCGCAACAGGAACGCTGCCACCATAGGCGCGTGCTGCTGCGCGCAGACTTCCTCGCAGACTGCATTATCCGACTCGCGCTCGTGCGCGGCGCCCCCCTCGACCGCGGCGCCGTGAAGGGGGGAAAGCGCAGGGCCGCGGACCATGGTGATTGCGCGGATCTGGGAGCCCTCGGAGCCCCCAGCTCCGCTACCGGCACCGACCGAAGCCTCGGCGTCAGGAGCTACAGCGAAGACGATCGTCGTGGCCTCGCTCGCGGTCTCTCCCGTGAAGGTCATTGTGGCGCTGCATATGCAGCTTCCCTGGTCCTCCTTTCGCGAGAAGTTTTGTAGCTCCGCCCACCGCTTGCGAGCGCGCGCGAGATGAGCTGCGGCCACTAGTCCAGCTCCAGTGGAGAGCACCCCAGCGGCGACAACCCTGCGCGAAGGGATGAGCGAGGCAGACGGCGCTTTCCGTGGGAGCTCGGGAAGGGGTGGATGCGGCCAGACCTTCCCTGGACCCATCTGGTACTTGCCTGCCTCTGGGTCCGCCACGTGGGAAGCGGGCATGTCTTTACGGCCGACACCGATACCGGACAAGAGGGGACGAGACTGGCTCGTTTGTTCGACACTGTTATCGCACTGACCACAAAACGACATCCAAACCAGGATGGCCCTTCCTGCGCTCCCGACGCAGGCGATCCTCCCGGGGGGGTATCACCCGCGCACAAGCCGATGGGAAGCGAGTCGACCTCTGTCTTCCCCGCGTTCTGGTCTGGTAGCGCCGAAGCTCAAGTGGAAGGGGCAGCCCATTTCCGCGCCAAGTGCGACCAACGCCGCGCCGACGACTCCGCGCGTCGTGGCTGAATTTGGAGCTCGGTGCATCAAGGCAGGCACTCGTTCGGGCCTCACCGTGGAGATGAGCGACCCCAAGCAGGAGAGACTTCTCGATGTACCTGGCCTCCGAGAGTCTCTGGAGAAGTATTGCGTGATGGCGAGGAAAGCCAAGTCGGAAGACCAATCCGGCCTGTCTCCTACAGTGCTGTACTGGAAAGGGGACCCGCAGCGGGGAGAGGTCAGACTTCTGGGCCCAAAGCGTGCCAACCGCGTCTACAATCTGCTGCGAGGAACCTGGGTGAGCGACCGCGAACCCGGCCTGCGAACGGTGGAGCCTTTCGGCACCCCTCCAGGCAAAGCGGCGTTCGCCCTATTCCTCGACTCTGGTGTGGCCCCCAATGGCCAGGAGGCCGTGGCCTCCTTCCGCTACGGAAGGATCGTGGGCGGAGACGAGGAAGATCTCCTCATCGAGGTGGAGGGCGTCAGATACCCTGCACACGCGTCCGTCGTGGCACCCTCGACGTCGGCTTCGGGGGACGTCGACGTGTCAAGCGCCGCCCACAACCTTCCTCCTCGGAGCGAGGCGGCACTGGAGCACCTACTGCACCTCAAGAGGGAATGCAGGCAGGATGCGTTCACCACTCGCGTGCTGAACGACGCGCTCGCTGCAGTGCGCGCGACGGGACTCACCACGGAAGCGGCCGGAGGGGGCGCCCGCGTGAGCGCTCGTCTGCAGGCGAGCGCCACGGCGCTCCTGGGAGCTGCGCGCTACCTGCGAGGCGAGACGGGCGCCTGCACCTGGGCGGACTGTCTTCAGTGGAGCTCCTTTCAAGCCTCACCGACGCCCTCGTTGATGCTCCTCTTGGCTGCGGTCATCGTCTTGGCTGCCCTGGTGTGCTGGTGCGCCCGACGCAGCTCACCGCTTTACGGATCCTCTCAAAAGCCCGGCACCCCAGAGCAATGCACGGTCGGCGTGGGGGGCTCGGCCGCCCAATGCCAGTCCCTAAACTCGAGCCTATGCAGCGGCACGGGCGGCCCCTACTGTGTTACGCTCTCAGGCTGTGTGAATCCCGTGGGAGGAGAGTGTCTCGAGTCATGGGGTGAGAGCGCGTTTTGCACGGCGCCGGAGGCATGTGGGACCTCGCCAGCAGGAGCGCCAGTTGGCGCACCAGTCGGAGCTCCAGTCGGAGCTCCGGTTGGAGCACCAGTCGGAGCGCCAGTGGGGGCACCCTCCAAGACGTGCGTGGTTACCGCCGACACGGACCTGTCACCGGGAACCAACCTCTTCTCAAAGGCCGCGTCAGATGCAGCAGACTGCTGCAATTTGTGCGCTGTCCACCCCTCCTGCGAGGGAGGTGTATTGTACGGTGGCATGTGCTACGGGAAGAGCCAGCTCGAGCCCGTGAAAAGCCCCGGACGGACTGCCGTCACATCCCGTCCGCTCCCGAGCAGGGCTCCTGTCGGAGCACCGGTCGGAACGCCGGTCGGGGCGCCAGTCGGGGCGCCAGTCGGGGCGCCAGTCGGGGCGCCAGTCGGGGCGCCAGTCGGGGCGCCAGTCGGGGCGCCAGTCGGGGCGCCAGTCGGGGCGCCAGTCGGGGCGCCCTCCAAGACGTGCGTGGTGACCGCAGATACGGACCTGTCATCGGTGAGCAATCTCTTCTCGGGGGCCGCATCAGATGCAGCAGACTGCTGCAATATGTGCGCCGCCCACCCCTCCTGTGAGGGAGCTGTCTTGTACGATGGCGTGTGTTACGGGAAGAGCCAGCTCAAGCCCGTGAAGAGCCCCGGGCGGACTGCCGTCTCATTCCGTCCGCTCCCGACCCCTACCCCGATCGCCCCGAGCCAGTACCATTTCCGCGTCACGCCTCTCTCTGTCTACACATCTGGCGGATGGAACGACAGCTTCTTCGAAGCCGACAGTGCTGGCTCACGGTCTGTAGGGATTCGCGTCGCGTGGCTCTTTTCGTCGCCCCCTGGCCCGCTCTCATACCACCGCCCATCGGTGTCGCGGGAGGCTCAGGTTCCCGTTCCTTGGGAAGTGAGCGGGGGCGCTACCTCGAACTCGTCCCACTGGAACACCGTCTACTCGGCCGCGCGGCTGAAGGTGTCGCCTGGAGAGACCTACGTCTTTTCGCTCGGCCCCCCAGGCGGGGACTACGACTACACTGTCGTCATTCCGGGCCCCTCCTCGTCTTTGCTTGTCGTGGGCGACCCCGACTTACAGAACTACCTTCATGCTGAAGATGTGGAGGGGGTGCTCAAGGCGTCCATCCAGCGATGGGGTTCGGACGCCGCGACCCCTATGCACGGCATCATGTTGGGTGGCGACAACTTCTACGACAGCTTCGACTATAATTCGGCAAATTACTACCTGCAAATCTTGGGGGACAAGAGCGTGGTGTCCAAGTACATGATGGCTGTCGTGGGCAATCACGATTACGACGAAGGTCCTTACACCAGCGGCTGCCAGAGATGCACCTGCGACGCGGAGGGGGCGTGCCAAGGCGACAGCCAGATCGATGTCTGCTGGTGTCCGCTCTTCTTCTGCACGGACGGCTCGGGCGGGTCCATGTTCGGCGGGGGTGCCTCCTCGGTTCCCCAAGTCAGATGCGCGCCCATGCACGCCATGCCCAAGGAGCTCTGGGGAAACTACATCTACGGCAACATCGGGATCATAACCATCGACAACGTCTATGAGCCCTCCGCTTTCCCGTCGGAGCACTGGCAAAGCATACAGGCCGCCTTCAAGAAAAATGGAGTGAAGTGGGTCTTCGTGATAGGCCACTGGAATGGAGCAGGGATGCTCGCCCGCAGCGACATGCCTCAGTGGCAATTGGCGCTCGAGCCATATTTCGGAGGACAAGTCTTTGGGTCCAGGATGGTAGTCAGCCAGAATCACGTGCACGTCAACACCGCGTCGCAGGCGGGTGGAAACTCGACGCTCATCACGACGGGCGGAAACGGACAGGCATGGCCGACGAAGAATGCCAAATGCTGGGGCAATTACGAATGCTGCCCCACGGTGCTGCAGCAAGACGGCAGCGTGCTCATGGGATGGGACCAGGCAGGCGACGCGTGCTATGGCCTCGGTCCAGCAGGTGAAGCGGAGACGCATCCGCAGCCAACGGGCGTCTTTGCGGCTCGACAGGCCGCCGTGAGGAAGAGGGCGAGGATGCTCCTTTCCCACCGGGGTCCAGAGAAGCTCTCACAGTTCTCTCCCTGCCCCAATGAGCTCTTCCCGCCCGACGCCTTTTCGCAGGACGGCGTGGCACCCCCTCTCAGCGAGGAGGTGCTGTCCTCGCAGGCATGGGGACACCGTAACCTTCCGGCGGACCTTGGGAGTGTTTTCGAGTATGAGCGGGGTTACCCGAGCTGCTCCTCATTGGAGCTTGCAGGTTGTGCGGCGCCAGAGCAGAGGGAAGAGAATGAAGGCAGAGTCTGCTGGAGCGACCGCCATCCCGTACCGACGGTGTTTTATGCGCGCCGCGGAAAGGAGGGATGGTGGTACACGAACGAAGACCCCAAGAAGCCTCTTGTGCAGCGCGCCAAGGGCTCGACCCTAACAGCTGAGTCAGGTCCATGGCTCCATCTCTAGCTTGTTGTCGTGCACGGTTTGCTGAGCTGCCGCCGGACGTCCTCACCTTCGACCTCTGCGCGTTCCCTGCGCAGCGCCGTACGCCCGAGCATGAAGATGGCCTTGCTTCTGACGAACCTCGGCGAGCCGGCCCGTGCGTCTCGGACTGCAAGGTCCAGGCGACCATCGGGCGCCAGACGGAGGCCACCAGAGCAGGTCTGCCCCCTGCCGGCGCGCCAGAGCCCATAGATGACGGGAAGTGGGAGAGGCACCAGAACGCGTACTTCCTCGCTTCCCGAGGCAACGACGTCGCTCATAGGTATCCACACCGGCACTGGGCGATCGCCAGTGGCCAGCTGCATGGCCCACTTTACCCTGCCCAGGCACTTGTGCCAGCGACACTCGACCTTCTATGTCCGAGGGCCGCGCAGCAGCCCCCGCAAGACTTTTTCCTCGACCCAGGTCCACCCCTCGGCCTCCACCCGGCGGGCGGCCGCCCTGTCCGCGAGCCACTTTGTCCGCAAGTACAGGGGCTCGCGAGGGCGGGCGTCGTCCAGCCCCGCGTCCCAGCGCTCGATCTGCATGCGCTCCTCTGCCGACGGGCGGCGCCAATCGTATGAGGGCGGAAACTGCAGGTATGCGAAGAACTCTACAACCCGTGGGTCGCGTGCACGCTCTCGGCGAATCTCCCTGAAGATGGGCGTGAGACGCCAATATGCCTTGAAGCGATCCCAGTGCATGCGGGCTAAGTCGCGAGATTCCTGGTCGCGGAAAAGGGGCGCGGCCTCTTCGGTTTCCTGGGACGCCGGGTAGGCTGGTTCAATGAGCAGGTAGCAGGAGCCACACAGAGACAGCGGCGTGATCTCCCACAGCAGGCTGGGAAAGGTCGGCGCCGGCGCTAGTTCGGGCTCACGGCCCTGCAACGATGCTCGCCGCGTTCCCCGTGACAGCAGGCGGCTGAACATGCTCCGTAGAGACCCGACGAGAGCCTTTAGAAGAGACATCGCAGTTCGATGCACAGAGTGGGCTGTTCAAAGCGCGCCATACTATGGCTATAAAGACCGCGGAGCGAAGGAGCCTGCGCAGTTCTTCTTCCCGCGCCAAGCTCATCGCGAAATCGTCTTTTCCTTAGGGCCTGTGCGCAAGACTGTCCTGCCACAAACACGTCGCTGTGCTAGCGCCTGCGGCACTTGTACCGCTCAACTGCCTCACTTCTCATGTTCTTGCGAACCGCGTCTAGTACTACGATCCCACACGGCTCTGGCTGCGTAACAGCAGATTAGGCGCGCCAAAAAAGCGGTGTGTGACGTAACATGTCATGATTTGTGCCGCTGGATGTGCTTGCGCGCATGCCAGGCGTTCCTGTTTTCGTCGAATGGACCATGCCGCATTGACTGTCCGTGCGTGGATCTGCACAATGCAACAGAAGGCAATGATCACAAGAGACGTTCTGGTGGTGGTGCCATTGCTCCTCTGCACACCTTAGTGGCAACCTCGTCAAATTCCTCTTTCTGTGATGAAGGGAGCTGACCAATAATCGCCCACATACCTCTTCAAGCCCACGTGGCGTCACACGCATACACCATCTGAACGAACGCCAGTACGAAGCGCTGGGCCAAAATCACGCGATGGGTGTAGGGCCTTTTGAGCTTTTTGAACCCTGTCTGGCCAGTGCTCTGGAGCGAGTATCGCTGTGGTGGTGACGCGAGTTTTCTGCCCCCCACATAAATGGACGACAGTGCCTTGGCAATTGCGTGCCCCCTCCTGTACGCGGGCAAGAAAGCTTATGAATCGATGTCGGCCGCACGGAAGCGGCGCGAGGACGCAGCAGCCGGCATCTACGGAGGGGGCTCCGCGGGGTTCGATCTCGCTGCAGTGTTTATGGTGCTGGTGTGGATAGCCCTCGTCGGGGGCCTGTGGCTGTATCCCATGATCAAGGCCTTTCGCTGCCCCCAGGACGGCATGATGTGGGGCCTTCTTATCCTCCTCTTCCCATTCTTGGGCATCATCTACCTCTTCGTAGGCTGCAACCCCGACGCGGCTGCTAGCAGCGCGAGCTGAGCGAGCAGGTCGGCGGCCTGGGTTCAGTGGACAGCGATTCCTTCTTCGCAGAAGTCCTGACACCCGCCGTCTGCTCCGGGGCACGAAGGCGGGAAGCACGGCTCGAGTGCGCAGCACGGGTCGTGGCGCGGCTGGGCGCGCCCGCTCCCTGAGAAGGAGAGCTCGATGAGACGCGTCCCGCACGCCGTGCGGCCCCGCTCCCTGTACAGCCGACTGGCTCCTGCCCCCTCTCCCCCGTAGTGCGCCACCCCATAGGCAGGATCTAGCATGAACTGGATTCCGCTGAGGGTGTGAAAGATTTGCAGGCACTCGTCTTGTCCATGTGTTGGCGGGCAGCGGTAGGCGATGAGATCCGCCGCGCACTCTTGTTGGAGAATCTGGTCATTCATGCAGATCAGGACACAGGAACCGTGGTCCGCGATGTCCATGCCGCTGGAGCCCTGGAAGCCCGTGGAGTAAAGGACCAGTAGCTCTCGACGAAACAAGACCAAGGGCTCCGGACAGAAGGCCGACTGCAGGAACCAGAGGTTCATGCTTGCCGGCTCGCCCTCGCAGATGCACACTCTAGGTTCGAAGATGTACTCCAGAGGCTCAGGAGCTGGAGGCGGGCAGCAGTCCTCACGGCTCGTGTATGTGTTGTAAACGCCGTCGAAGTTCGAGGCGACGGTGACGCTGCAGCCTGTGATCTTGTCTGGTATCCTCAAGATGCAACAGCAGGTCGGTACAGGTTGAAGACAGTCTTCGTCCCTCAGACAGGCCGGGGCGTTGCTTACGAAGTAGGCGAAGTATCTCTTGCGGGAGCAGTTGCAAGAACGTTCCTCCCAGGTGCAGGGGTCGAGACGGGCTGCGTGCCCATCTGCAGCCAGCGAGACGTACCCCTGCCGCGCTAGGTAGCACACGACCCGCGAGACGCGGGCGAGAGAGAGCCCTGTATAGTCACTGATCATGCGGAAGGCAAGCGTGCTGAGAGAGTACGCATCCACGATATAGAAGGTGCTCAGGCATTGGAGCACACGGACCGCGTCCAGGTTGAGCTCTGCGCGCTCTCCACGTCCGCCTTGGGGTCTTTTCTGGGCGAGCCTCATTTACTGACGGCCTCAGAAAATACCCCGCCTTCGCGCGGTCTGGTCCTCGCAGGGGGCGCCTCCTTCCGTCGACACCATAGGTAAATGCAAGCAGAGGAAGAAGAGATCTCGCCAAAGGGCCTGGCGCGGGCCCTTGGCGACTTCTACGGACGCGTGCAGGCGGGCGTGAGTTGCACGTGGAAAGACCGCGTGTGTGCGGGGCAGTACCTGGCAGTTGTTGATCCTGTGTCGCGTAGCGAGGAGAACTTCTCCCGAGTGCTGACGTCTTTTGGGGCCGTGTATTGTGGCCTTCTCAGAACGCTCCAAGCTCAACACAACGCAGCGACACCCGCGGAAGCGAAGCGAAACGAAGAGGCCCTGACGGATTTGCTCCTCGAGATGGCTGCAGCGCGTTGCACGACCGTAACATGCCGCGCCCTCCTGGGGATCGCCAACCCAAATACGCCTCTGCAGACCGTACTCCGCCGCGAGGGCAGCCAAGGCGGGCCCCAAGATGCTGACGAAGCCATGCTGTGGGTGGCGCGCGCCATGGGTGGCGCGGCTCCGATCGACAAGCGAACGAAAGAACAGGTGACCGCCACCATCGATGCCGTCACATCGATGCGGAGGCATGCTGTGGGTTGGAGGAAGAGGGATGGCGCCGTCCAGGCCATGCTCCCGCATCTCCTCTCCCATCTCGAGGCTGAGGTCTTCTCTGATTTCGTGGCCTGGCTTCCTTACTGGTCGCGGAGAGGGAGCATGGACTCGCTGCGCGGGTTCTCCAGTGGCCTCGGGGCCAACAGCAGCGTGCACTACAGCTTCGCGCTCTCGCTCTTCGAGCGGGGATGGAGGGGCATGGCGGACGTCCCGGCCTTGGACGAGGCGGCGGAAGCGGAGGCTGCTGTAGATCGCGAAGTGCGGAAGTGCTTGGACTCCATGTGGTTTGTGCAGATGAAGGACAGGGACCTGCTAAGCAGCGCCCTCATGGCAGCGATGCTCCACGGCGTTGCGGCCGCCGAGAGGGCGGGGAGCGGCTCGGAGAACCCTCTGGAGCCTTCGCTTGCGCTGCGGGCACTGGGCCTGATCACCCGAGACAGACCTTCCGATCCGTGGACCCGAGTGCTGCCCGAACTGAGCCCCGGCGTGGATGTCCTCTGGTGGGCGGCGCGGAAGGCCGCCGCCGGTGGCGCGGAAGGTCAAGCGAGCGCCATGCAGCTCATGGAACTCGCGGTGAGTGCAGATGAGGTGCTACGTGACGAACACCGCGGCCCTGCCGCTCCCGCTCGCTTCGAAGTCTGCCGCAAGCTCGCTGCGCGGTTCCGTGAGCTCCGGGAGTCGCCCCTGGCGGGCACGCGCGCATCGTCACTGGGAACGTGGCGCGAACCAAAGGAGGCGGTGCTCTCGTCGGCGATCGCCTTGACCGCGCGACTGTTGTACGAACTCAGACACGGCCCGGAGGCGGCGGACGCGGTCGCGATTGATGCGCTGAGGGAGATTGAGAAAGACCTCAGAGATGCCTGGCTAGGCTTGAGGAGGCTCCAGGCGTTTACACGGAACTGTTTCCTCATCTTCGTGTCGGAGAATCCCGAGTATTACTACTGCATCCCTCCAGTAGACGGTTCGACCTCCTGCACTCCAGCTCCGCCCTGCGGAAGGAGTCAGTGCCAGACAGAGGGACAGGGCGTCCTGCAAATCCTAGAGCGAAACCTCGCGGAAGACTTCGAACAGGTGCTTGGAGACCCACTCCGGAGTCCTGGGGCCCTTGCGCGAGCTGTGGCCGAGGAGAGAGCCACGGGCGCGCCGGGCTGCCGCTGCGGTCCTAACGATGTGTGGGAACAGGGACCCGCTGCTGGGGGAAGGCGCGTCTTCTGTGCGGAAGACTGCCGTCCCTCCCCCGAGGATGCGCGCGCGCACCGCGAGCCCCTCGTGGATCTAGTGGGATGGCCCACCGGAGAGGGCGGTCAGCCGAGGCGCTGGCACCCATGGAATGGCAGAGACCAGCTGTCCGCGCTGGAGTCCCTCCTGCTGCAGGGGCGGTCGAGCCGGGAGAGGGACGCGCTTCGAAGCGCGTGCCGACAATTCGACGCTGTGCAAGCGAGAATGGCACCCAGGCTAAACGATGAGGCCTCCAGAGAGTGCGCCTTGGAAATCAGCGAGGACAATTTTCCCTGGACCTGCAAGGCCGTGTCCTCGCGGCGTGCAGGACCGCAGGCGAAGGTGCGGGAGAAGACGAAGAAGGGGTATCTGCCACACACGCACCCCCCTGGAGCCAGCGCCGCGGCGGCGAGCTCCAGCGCCGCGGAGCTAGCAGAACCAGCAGAGGAGCGCGCGGACCTTGTGTGTTTCTACCTGCGCAACATGGCCCTCAGCGGGCTGATTTCCAAGGGCGTCCTGGTCCCCGCGCATGTCACGGAGGTGCTGCAAGAGCTCGCCAGCACTGAGGAAGACAAGACGCAAAGATGCGAAGCCTTTATCCGCACGTGGCACGAGACCCAGCCCTACAGGCAGGCTATTGACGCGGCCAAAAGGTTTGCGCGGGCGGTGGCGGTGCCCAGAAGCGACGTCGCTCGCGCCCGCGGCTTTCTTAGCCTCGTCGCTTGCGAGGCCTACCCGCTGGGCGAGCTTAGTCTGCAAGCGCGACAGTGCCGCATGCGGACCCTGTCAAGCGTCGAGCAGTTGGGCGCCCTGGACGCGGGCTGCTCCGTGAACTTCCAGCCCCACCACCCCTATCTGAAGTGCGCCACGCAGAGCCTGGACCCGGGGGGGAAAACACCTGCAGGCCTCGCCAATGTGTCGGGAAACCCGGCGAGGGGACGAAATATGCGATGCACGCCTTCTGGTGGCACCGCGTGTGGGCAGGGCGCTATTCCCAGCCAGATGTGCGCCACAGTGACGCTGGGACGGAAGGTGGCCTGCCATGCGAGTCCGCCGTGGACGCGTTCTCTTGAGGAACTTTTTGGCAAGCTCAGGCGGGCAGCACATCTTGCCCCCCCACCGTGGGGGGACAAAACCATCGAGCTGGGACACCCCGCAGTCGTCACCGTGCAGCCCTGGAACTGCACTCCGTACTTCCGCTCAGCCGCCCCAGGCCACTCCTTCAGCTTTCAGGCCCTGGAGCCCATGCCAGAGCAAGCGCTCGATGACGTGAAGAGCGCACTCGCAAGCCTGCTGCTCAACCTGGCGCTATCGACAGCACGAGGCGAATCCGAGGAAGAGCCGCCTCTCCTCCTGGAGTTCAAGCGCTGTGGCCTCTGTAGCGCTCGAGGCGAGCAGAGCACCGAGTCCTCCGCAACATGCAAGGCGAAAGGGCGCCAGAGGACGAGGTGGATCCCCTGGGCCGAGACGAGAGGCTTCCAAGACCTGGCGAGGGCACCGAGTGTGCGCGAGGCGCGTCGCCTGGTAGACATGGCGGCGTTCATGGACAGTTCAGGCCTCGGCTTCGCGGCCCCCTCACTGCAAGAGGTCGTCGTGGAGGAAGGGGGTGCGCTTCGCCTGCGCCCCCTCTGCGTCGTCTTGGCTCCGCCAGACAGTAGCCCGACCGCGGCGCGCATGGTAGAGACCTTCCTGCATGACCGTGACATCCACCCCGGCGGCCATCCCACACGGACCCTCGAGCACCTTGAGGCGCTGGCGGCGCGCTACCTGCGCGGCCTGGAGGAGGCGTCGAGGGACGCGAGGACGCCCGCGGCGCTCCTCGCACGTGTCACTCTGCACGCGCAGCGCGGAGAAGGCCTCGCGGAAATGACTGGGATCTACTGGGTCTCCAGTTACGCGGCTTCTCTGCAGACTGGAGAGGTCCAGAAAATGGCGAACCGGAGTATGCTGGCAGAGCCATCCGTCACGAATGCTATGCAAGGCCCCCGCCTCGAACTCGACGTCGCCACGTACGTGCCAGTCTAGGAACCTGACCTAGCGCATGTTGGGCCTCCTCTTGCCTTGTTTTTGAAGTTTGCGCAGACTCTCCGGCAGCCTCCGCCAGTGCGGCGCGGCTTTTGGCTCGGGTGGGCCGACTGTCCAAGCAGCTGCGGGCGTCGAGCGTCCCAGGGCTGGGCGCAGCAGAAGGGTGGAGGGTCGAGAGACCTTGGGCGCTCGCTCGGCCTCGCCGCTGGTGTCGGCCGTCGGCTCCGCTGGGCCGCCTTCCTCGCTGCGTCTAGCCCCCCCTCGCCGCTCGCGTCGGGCCTTCGCATGCTTTTCCCCCGCGAGGGCGAGCGTTCCTGCTGGTGCAGTTCTGAACTGGTCAAGGAGCGTGCAAAGTTCCTCGTGCCATGCTGCAGCCGTCGGAAGCACTCTTTTTGGTTTCCGTTTCCGCCTGCCGCTTTCTTCCGCGTTCCTCCCCGCCGTGGGTGCTGGATTTGGCTCGTGTTCCGCGGTCGGCGCTTGGTCTTCGCCCTCGCTCCCTGCCGCGACTGATGCATCTGGCTCGGCCTCCGCGACCGGAGAAGCCGAAAAGGACAGGCTCGAAGAGGACGAGCTCGAGGATCAGCTTGAGGTGGAGGAGGAGCGCGAGGACCGTGGGCGCGAGGAGGACGAGTGCGCCCGCCAGTGTGCACACTTCGCGCCGAGCTCTTCGAAGAGCTGGGCAGCCGGCACGCTCCGCGGAGGGTTGAGGAGGTCGAGAAGAGACTCGCGGACTGGTAGATTGCCGAGGGTTCGGTAAGAGGCTCCCCTGTGCGCCCGCGTGCGCTCTGAAACTGGGTTGCGCGCATTCCAGAGCTCATCTATCCCGGCCTTTGCCGCCAAAACAACTTCAGGACGCTTCGTGGCGGCTTCGCAGAGCGTCACCTGCCCGTCGGCGCAGGATATAGCCGCAGCGTGAGTGCGTCGCTGTAAGGCCTGCCGCAGGGCTTCTTCCACTTCCCTAAACGAGTGGGGCTCTGCCGGTTGCTTACTCGATCTCGGCTTCGACTGCTGGCCTCTGCTGTGTTCTGCGAAGTGGTGCACAGTCTCCACATCCCGAGCGCGAGAGCACGCGCGACTCCAGATCGAATTGCTAGGCCTTTCGCGGCACCACTGGGTGGCCTCCTCCGCGACCTCCGCTAGAGGGAGACGGTGGGGATACTCGGTCAGAGTCTTAAGGGCGTCCACCAGCGTCTGGAAGAATCGCAGCTCATAGTCCTCCCAGCTGAGATCGATGGTGACTCCGCGCTTCTTCGAGAGTTTCTCGAACTTCTTGGGTGCTTGCGCGGGGCCGGCGTGACTGTGCGAGGGCTTTGGTGAGGGCGCGACGGCATGCTCAGGTGAGGGCGGGGCCGCACGCGCATCTGGCCCTGAGACGCGTCCTCCTCCAGGAGCTTCGTCCTCAGCGTCTAAATCGATCTTCTGTCGCCCCGGCGTAACATGCGCAAGATGGGGGAACACACCTTGTTGGAGTTTGTCCAGCCGTTTCCGAGTCAGGCAGCGCGCACACCGCGCGAGAAGAAAGGCTTCCGTGTCCGTCATGGCCACGTGGAATCGTCTCTCGATGTCCTGAGCCGCTTCGGCAAAGCGCATCCAGCTTGCACGTATGGTTTTGGGATCGTGCCAGAGCGCATAGAGGGCGAGGCCGCCGCAGAGTTGCTTCTCGAGCTGTGTTGTTTGGGAAGGGCGCTCGCAAAGGGTGAGAAGCGCCTGCAGTAACTCTCTCGCATCGACATGGCTCCGTTTCGCGATCTGCATGATCCACGGTTCGGCATCCACCCAAGTACCTTGCCTGAGCCTTTCGAAGGAGAGGGGGCCGGCCCAGCGGGGGCTAGTCCAACTGCGCGTCGCTGCCTCGCGTGCTGCCGCGGCCTCGCTCGCGACAGATCCTTGCCCGTGATCTGGGCGCGCTTTCGGCCACGGCCTGGTCGAACTCTGCCCACAATTCATCCTCGGTACGCGCCCGTCCCTTTTCTTTAGGCGTTGCGCCGTGCGTACGGGACATGCTTCGCTTTATTCACCCGCGAGAAAGAGGGACAGCTGTCGCGGCGCGCTCTCAGGAGAGGTCGCAGCGGGCAAAGTACTCGGCCAGCTCGCAGTCCAAGTCCTTAGCTTCGATAGGCTTTTCGCTCTGGCGGCTTGTGCCCTCGCCCTGAGCGCGCGCGGCCTTCTGGCCAGATCGCCTGGCGCCGCGGCGTTTTTTGGCGAGTGTCTTGGCAACTTGTGCGGCGCCACGGCGGGGCGCGGGGCGCCATTTCTGCTTCTTCCCGCCCCGTGGCGCCTGTGTCCCGGCCCAGGCCTGACTCGTCTTCGGCCAGGCTCGATGCCAGGAGCCCTGCCCCTCCACCGAGATGGCTGAGGGGTGCCGCTTGTGGAAAGTCTCCAGCGCACGCAGGGCGGCCCGGTATGCCGCCGTCTCCGCCGAGCCGTAGCTCTGCTGCCGTGAGCGGCCCATCTGCTGTGTGCGGCGCTAGAACGACGGCGGCAGGTGCGACAGATCCTTTACTTGAGCAAGACACTCTCGTGTCGGCCGTCCTGCCACACTGGCTCACAGCCCACCGACGTGCCGCGGCCGTCAGCAGGGCGTGCAGCTCTATGAGCATGGCCTCGCCCCAGACACCTCGCGGGAGCACGTTGCACACCAGGGCACCGTTCTCCCACCACCGCGAGGAGTCTGTGAGCACGCGCGCCGGGGAAGGCCAGAGGGCCTGTGCCCGCGCGAGGAAGGCCGCTTGCCCCGGAGGGTCAAATTGCAGGCTCGACCATGCGTTGCGGAAGCCCTGATTGGCGAAGGGCTCGAAGCTGAGAAGATGCCCTCGCGGGCAGATAAGCACATAGATGGCGCTGCGACGCGTGAACCAGGCGCGCCACATGGAGGCACAGAACTGGCTCGTGGGCAGGGGAGGCGGGAGGTGAGCGAGGGTCTCCGCGACCTCGGCCTCGATGCCTTCCTTCGTGAGATGGGGAGCGAGGAGAGCGTGGAGCGCGAGAGAGATCTCGTGGGCGGCCTTGTCGTTCTGGCGACACCAAAGAAGTTGCGCCTCGAGGTCGGATAGGTCCGTCTTGATCGGCACGTAGTGCCTCCAGGGTCGCATCCCACGCCATGCGTGCGCGACTTGCGGGAGAGACGTGCGGACCCAGAGCACGGTGAATTGAAACTCTGCCAGCTCTCCAAGACGAGAGGCACCCACATTCCCGTCTACCAAGACATAAAACTTCCACGCAGCCTGTTCACGCATCGTCAGCCTGTAGCGCTCTGACGCGCCGGACCTGGGGGTGAGGGGAGAAGCGGCGCGACAAGGGTCGATGACGCGAATGACTCCATCAGCGCACCACTTGTGCCGAGGGTTCCAGGAGGTGAGGCGTGCGTCTAGAAGCGGAGGCTCATGGCGGCGCGAACGCTTCCATGCGAGACTGGTGGCGCAGAGGCGGAGCCTCATGTTCTCCTCGGCAGTCACGCCCGCTCCCGTGGCCCCGCCGCGGAAAACGGCGGCTGCGATGCGGTGGTCCCAGGCCAGCGGCGGCTCGCGCGGAGGCACAGGAAGCTCATCCCGCCCGACCCACAACCCGGCGAGGGCGCGTCGGTAGTCGACTACCGCGGGCAACGGGAGATCGAGGAACGCAGATGACGTGTACTGGCTGAGGACAGGAAGGCCCTCCGATGCTGCCTCCTCTGGGATCCCCAACAGTGGTGTATCTCTCTTATTAAGGAGAAACTCGCGGTGTTGGCCCCAGTCCTCTCTGCTACTTCCTCCGCGTCGCGCTTCCCTGGCTCCGAGCAGGGCGGCGAATGCGCGAGGTCTCGTCGCCAAGCCAAACACGCGCGCCGGGAGCTTCCCCATCGTCTCCGTCGCGGCCGCGCGGGTCTGGAAGATAAAGGGACGAACTGCAGGAGGGCTCTCGTTCCGTTCGCCTTTTGGCGAGGTCGCGCCCGAGCACGGGGAAAGGCCCCTTTGAATGGAGCCCAATGTGGTAGCCGCCATCATTTCCGTGTGCGGTAGCGCCGCTCTCGCTGGTTTGGGCGCTCTGGCGCAGTGGTATCGCAGGCGGAAGAAAAAGCAGACGGTGGCCCAGACCCTAACGGATCTTCAGACCCACCCTGTTCTTTTCCTTGAGCAGGACGCGGCGCTCGAAGTGACGTGCCATGATGCGACAAAAGCCGCCCTCCTCAACGCGCTGCGCATCGCAATCATCTGCATGCCTACGCGACAAGAGCTTCGCATCCTGCTTTCCAGCCTCAGGACTCACGCGTCCGACCTGACGTGCACGCAGATTGAACAGGCTGTGGGACTCGCCCGCGAGCAGCTGCAGAGATCGCAGCAGGAGGCTCTGCAGGGATTTCCCACCGAAACGCACGCCGTCGTACGCAAAATGATCACTTCGCACGGAGATGCACTGGCCACAGCCTCGGACCTCTTCTCCACGGCGTATGCGCCCTGCCGCGCACTTGAGCTCGTCTTCAATGTCTTCTACGTTTCCACCTTCACCGTCCTTTCGCAGTGGGCCCAAACGGCCAACCAGCTGAATGGTCACCTGAACGGTCTGCTCTGGGAGGGACGTCGGCTCGGGTACAGCTTCGCTGGGAACGTGACGGATGCGGTGCGAATTCTCGCCCCCGCTGTACAGCTTTTGCAAAGGACAACACGGGAGCTTGACTGTTTCGCCTGCCTCGTGAGCCCGTGCGGGGTCATCGAGGCAGCCTGCGGGAGCCTTCCCTGCGTCGGCTACTCCTCCGAGGCTCTGCTGGGTCTTACACCAAGCGTTCTCCAGCTTGGTCTGGAAGGCCTGAGCTCGGAGGAGGACCTGCGCGTCCTCTTTCAAGGCGACCTCCTCGAGTCCACGAGAGCTCTGGTCCCGGTGCTTTCGAAATCTGGCCAGAAGAATAACTTCTCGGTTTTTGTCTCGCAGGTGAGAGTCGCACTCCCGGAGTCGCGCTTGCTGCGATTGTCGGTCTTCGTTCGAGAGGAGGACGAGCTGGGAGAGAGCACCGCCAGCGAGGACGCTCACACGCGGACGGCCTTCTTGCTCTCCGCTCTCACGCACCCTGTCCGCAGAGTCGTGGTGGGGTGCAGGTCCGAGCCTGGAACGCCCCACGTCGTGGAGGCTGCCGTGGACGGCGCGCCGGACCTTCCGGCCTTTGCTCCGCAGCGCCCGCTGCACACCCAGATGGAAGTCGCGCAACGCAGGGTGGACGACATGTGCGCCCGCTGTCGGCTGCGCCTCCAGAGTGACCTTTTGCGGAGTGCGACCCTTTCATACAGCTGGCATGGCAGCCCTGTCGTCGCCGAGTTCTACTTGGTCGGGAAGGAGGGCCCGTCAGAGGCCCTCCTGAGCATACATCGTCCCGTGCTCGCGACGCCGGCCGAGACGAAGGGCGGGCGCTCTGGCGGCGCCCTGGTGGAACGTGCACGGCGCGTGCGGCCGCGGAGAGTGTTCGGCGACTGCTTCCGCGCACAGGAGTCGGGGGCGGAGCCACCTGATCCAGCCCACGCCGATTTGAGGGAGGAGGATGAGAGGTACGAGATCGCGGAGTGCACGACCAACGCGCAGCAGTCGGATCACGCCGTTGCGGAAGGGGTCGTCCGCCGGAGGACTGTCCTCGTGTAAGCCCAGCGGATTAGAAAACGGTCACCACTTATGCAGCTGGGAGAGGAACGGCTCGCTATCGCGTTCGTGCTGATTGCGCTCGGGGTGCTTCTCTTCGCGGCGTGGCTCGCAGCCTCCGCGGAACGGCGGCGTCGAGAGGCTGGGCGACTCGCCATACCCAACATTGTGCACTTCGTCTATGGCATGCGGGAGCAGACCGAACCCTTCCGCTTCGTGTCGTACGTGGCTGTCCTGTCGGCCTTCCTGGTCAATGAGCCAGAGGAGATCTTTCTCCACTACCACTACCTGCCTTACGGCCCCTGGTTCGATGCCCTCCGGCGAGACGTCCCCGTCCTGCGCCTGGTCTTCGTGGAGCTGCCCACTAGGTTCGGCACCAAGCCCATCAAGAAAACCGCGCACCGTGCCGACGCCGTGCGCATGGAGGTGCTGTGGAGGCACGGGGGCATCTACATGGATATGGACACCATCAGCGCGCGGCCCTATCACCATCTTCGCGGAGAAGAGATGGTCATGGGCCTGGAGGCCGATGGCGCGCTCTGCAACGCCGTCATGATGAGTGCCCCAGAAGGACGCTTCCTTCGTGCATGGATGGGGAGGTATGAGGAGGCCTTCGTGACCGATGGTTGGTGCGAGGCCTCGGTCCAGCTGCCTTTCATCCTGGCGGAGGAGCTTCCTTCCCTCATCCGCGTGTTGCCGCAGAGGACTTTCTTTTGGCCCACCTTCACGGAGACAGCCGCCATCTTCTTGGACAGCAACGACATCCCCGAGGAGCTACTGACCCTTCACCTTTGGGATTCGTACTCCAATAGCCTGACGGAGCAAATCAAGGACTGGTCCTGGGCGACTGAGAACGGACACACGCTCTATGGCAAGCTCCTCCAGCACGTCTGGGACTTGTGGCGGGCTCGGGCGCACACATGAGCGGGCCGTGGCGCGAGGAGTCTGGCTCTAGGGGATTTGCAACAGTCACTGAGGTCCCGTGCGAAGCCTTCTGGCTCAGGGGCTTGAGAGGGTCTGGGGTGCGGGCTTCCGCGTTGGACAGGTAAAAGAATGGCGGCGCCCGAGGAGGTACCACCTTTTCCAGAACGCGTTCGAAGGAAAGTCCAAGCGGCGGTTGCAGAGGGCGTCCTCAGCGGAGAGGCGGACCTGCAGAGGATCCCTTACGTGGGGAAGTGGCTCGCTCCCCGTATCTCACTCTCGGTGGCTGGAACGAGCGCCCGCGGAAGTCTTCGCCAGCTCTACCTCTACCTCTCGGCTCCTCCTCCAGCGGGCGTGGGAGTCGTTGAGGCCGTGGTGGGCCGCATCGGTGAGCTCTGCCAGAACGAGCGCACCAATGCCTGCGTTCCTTCACGGAGCCGAAGGAGGGGGGCAGGCCTCTACAGCGTGCGCGACACGAATAAGGGATGTGCGCTGGCCGTCCCCCTTTCGCTCCTCGAGATTCTAGAGCGCAATCCAGCAAGTCTTGGCCCAGGGGCCCACGAAAGACGCGTCACCCATGGTCTCCAGGCGGCCATCGCTCGTGTCGTTACGCGGGCCAGCCTCCCGGCTGAGGGAGGAGAGCGGTCCCCTGCGGCGCAGTGCACCTGCCTGGCCGAAGACGCGTGCGCCGCCCAGGCTGGGCTGTGCACGTGGCAAGAGGGGACTGCAGACGCCAGGCCCCTTTGCACCCCCACCGCCCCCACCAGGGGATTTGAAGGCGTGCTCCCGTTTACTGGACAGGAGCAGCGCTTGGCAGAGGCGCCAGGCCTCCGACCTCGCGGGGTCTACGGGCCAGAGGTGCACGGAGGGCGCTGGCGCCGACCAGGCGGGATGCCACGCGTGACAGCGGGTGCTCAGGAGCTCGCGTGGACGCTGCGCCTCTCCGAACCTCCGCACACGGGCGCCCCGCTGTCCGCGACGGATGCGTACGCGGTGCAGGCCGCGACCCGCAGACACCTTCACGCACCAACCCTCGAGGCCCACCGAGCTGCCCTCGAAGGGGACGCGGCTCTGCAGGGCCCGACGCTGCGGACCCCTTCGGGAGGGCTATCAGCGGTGGCACACCGTCACGCGGCCGCCGAGCTGCGCAGAGAGGCACAGCACCACGTGTCACGCGTTCTCGCAAGCGCGCAGCCGCGGGAGAGCGCGCGGACGCTGGCCGCGAAGCTGCCCGCGACAGTCCGCGCCCACGCGAACGAGGACATCTCGCGTCGCGTGCGGGCCGCCACTCGCCCCTGGTGGAAGAGAGGTCTCGCGACGGCGACCCGGAATGAGCTGCGCGCAGCGCTGCGCCGGCACTCCGGGAGCGCCGTGGATGAAGCGTCCCTGCTGCGGCTAGCCGAGGCAGACCCTCAAATCGGCACGTCCGCGAGAACTCGAGGCGCGGCGTCTCCTCTGACCCAAATGGCTCGCAATTACTTGCTGGAGGAGTTCCGGCGCGCGCGGCGGGCAGGTCGACGCGACGCTTCACGGTAAATCGTGTGGACCCTAAAACGTGGGTATGCACGCTTGTCTGCGAGCTTCCAGCTTTGCCAATCCAGGGGCCGCTCGACGCAGAAAACACAAGCAGCACTCGAAATGGATATCCTTTCGCGATCACCTCGCGGGGGAAGCGGGGAGCGTGGAGCTCGTCGCCGCTGACTTTGCGAGCGGGGCGGTGCGCCTCACGCGCCCTGGTCGGTTCCGTCTCAGAGAGAACGTGGTGTTCGACCCCACAGTCGCGCCGACAGCGGCCGATGGACCGGCCCACTCGCGGGGCTGGACCTGCGCCGTGTCGATTGAGAGCTCCGACGTCGTCCTAGACTTGGGCGGCCATTCCTTGTCCCAGAGCGAGCACCACGCCCTGAAGGTGCGGTTCTTTGCTCTCGTTCTGCTCGGGAGCGCGCTCTTCAGGTTGCCTACACAGGGGCCCTTTGCGATGGGAGGAAGCGAGCTAGTGGAACGGGTTCGGGTTCGCGACGGGCTCCTCGGGCGAACGTCACATTTTGGTGTCTTCTCGCCCGCGTGTTCCGATGTGGTGCTGGAGCGTCTTCGCTGCCGCGACTTCGAAGTCGCCGGCGTGCAGCTGAATGGCGCGCAGCGCGTCCAGATTTCCAACTTGGATGTCGGCCCTAGTCTCCGACGCCCCCCAGTCCTCGGCCCCGCCTTCTCGCACCTCCAGATGCTCGTGGCTGAGACCGCAGCCTCTGGACTGGACCTGGCGGCCGAGTCCCCCTTGAGGTTCGGGGACGGTCGCGAGCTTCCATGCGCTGAGGTCTTCCGCGGACTCCAGGAGCTCCTCCAGACGATCGAGCGCAACCTGGCCGCGGGGAGGGACCCACTGGAAGGGCTCCGCCCCGAGGATGCGGCCTGGCTGCGGGAGAGCGCGGTGGACATGAACGGCAACGTGTATGGCATCGCCGTGAATGGCGGCGAATTGTTGGGCGGGTCCATCGAAGGCAAAAGCCCTGGTGGTCCCACAGGGGTGGTGATCATGAACTGCCGCGTGCACGATCTTCGCAGTGAGGTAGCCGTTTGGCCCTTCGCGCTCCGGGACGTCGCTGGTGAAGTCGTGCGCGCCAACAACCTGGCGCTCCCTCATCTGAGAATCGACACGCTGGACCGCATCCTTCTGTCGCCCCTAACCCACGGGCAGCTTCTTCTGATGCGCGCTCGGCGCTCAGACTTGGCCGCGACGACCCTTCTGAAGGCCGCGCTCTCCGGGAGTCCTGACACCTGCTCGCTGGTGGCCAGCGAGTTCTTCGCCAAGGGCTTCAGCAGTTTCGAAACCGATGGAATGGCCCACGCGCCTAAGGGAACGTGTGGCATCTTCCTGAACCAGCTGGATGAGGCTCGCGTGCAGGATGTGGAGGTGCGACGCCTTGCGCAAACCGGGCGAGGGCAGGTGCGCATGGAAGAGACTGTCGATGGAACAAGCTGCACGGGCATTTTGCTGTCGGCTTGCCGTGACGTGGAAGTGATTCGCGCAGAGTGCACTGATCTCGCCAGCACCGTAGGGCGAGCACAAGATGTGGCGGCGACGTCAGGGACCTCACTGGCAAGACGGTAAGTCGTGCGCCCCGGTTTTTTGCGGCGTGGGGGGGTGGCCCGTCACAGGAGGACGCTGTCGAGAGGCGAGCGAGGCGCAAGCGCGGCCGCAGTGTGCGGAGCATGCTCCGCGAGAGCTGCACTATCCGTCAGCTGCGCTGGCAGTGCGGTGACCCCGAAGACCAAGGGCTCTGCGCTCAGAACAGCTTCGAGCACCTGGAGGTCCCCCGGACAACGTGTGAGCGCCAGAGGAGCTCTCCAGCCAAGACCGTGCTCCTGCTGCGCAAGCTCCGCGACCTCACAACCGAGGTCAGGGACGCCGCTCCGCAGAAGTCGCACAAGGAGGTCCGGCCACTGGAAGAGCGCCTCGCCGATGCAACAGCGGGCCAGGGCTCTTCGGACCAGGTCCACGCGGCACGCCGCGGGGCCGCGCAACGCTGCCGTGGCAAGAACGCGCCACCCAGCAGGGTGGCCGGCTAGAGTATCGAACTCCTCGAGAAGCTTGCATGAGGCGAGCGTGGTCCACGGCTGGCCTCCACACTGCTCAAGAAGCTGCACCAGCACATCGCTCGCAGCGTCGTCCACCGCCCACGAGACCAGCTCTTCTTCCTCGAGGATTTCGCGCGCGATGAGGTCCGCGGTTTCGGGGCTCAGGCTGACCGCCGCGCGCGCCAGGACCCAGCTGCCTCCACCCCTCCTGGCGTCGCAGACGCGACCTTGCAGCGCTTCCGCGAGTCGGGCGAGCCTCTCCTCGCAAGACTCGTGGCAGGGGTCTTGCAGGCCACCGCCCTGCCTCAAAGGATCTTCGGCCTCAAGAAGCGCCCCCAGCTCTTCGAGGGTCTCTGGCGCCATGTGCGATGGGGAGCGTCGGGACTTCAGGGTGGAAAGCTGCGATGAAGTTTTGGAAAACTGAAAGTGTGTGCGCGATCGCGTCTTGGTCCGCCGCGCGTGCGTTCTGGAAGGCGAAGGCTGCGGCGGCTGCTTCGTCTGCCCTTCGCGTCTTCAGAGCGCGGATAAGTTGGCGCTGTGCAGGCTGGAGCCACCACGCGTGTCCTTCTAGACGGTGCGCGGCAGAGGCGGGGTGCGGGTGGAGGAGCGGCGTGGGCGGGGCGACGCACGGCTCAGGGCGCGGAGCCGTCGAGAACACGCCTGTCTTTTTCCAGCTCTTGAAAGGGCAGTATTTCGATGCGTGGAACTTCTGCCCACAGTGTTCACATGGCTGTCTCCCTTCACCCTTGTCGCGGGGATGCACCCCCGTTCCGACCTCTTCCTCTGCTGAGTGGAAGCGGAATGGCGCCGGGAGCTCCGGCGCGAGTCCCCCTAGGTGTCGCTCGAATTCTTCTGTCGTGTCCGATCCTTCTCCCGGCCCAAAGTCCCAGTCTTTTGGGTCTTCGTGCGGTGCTGGAGGCGCCTCTGGCCCAGCCGCCGCCATGGTTTATGGTTGGCGCAGAGATCCATGGACACCCCTAGAGACGCGAGGAGCTCTCAGAGAAAAAAAACGGTCCACCAGGAAAACGTACAATGAAGCTGTTGATCAGCCCGGCTGACGTTTGTCTGCTTAGGTCTTACGAGCGCTTCCGGCAGATTGTCCCCATCTCGTCCGACGCGCTGGCACGGCGTCTGTTTCGAATCCTGTCTACCAAACTCACGGGCTTCGGCGACTGTTCAGCCAGCGACCAGACCGAGCAGATGGCTGACGTGCCTGTGCGCCTTTACCAGCTCCTCTTCGCCCTCGGCTACTGCCAGCAGGTAGATCCCGTCGGGAACGTCGTGCCCCTCGTCGACAAGAAAACCGGCGTAGCGCGCTGCGCGCCGCCGACGCCGTATGCACCACGCAAGTGGCAATGGTTAGGCCGGGGGAACCGCGACTGGGAGCGTCAGCGCGCGATGCTTGACGCCAACGGCCATCACTACCGAGAGCTAGCAGCCGCCTACCGCGAGTGGGCTCGCCACGGGGTGGGCACTGCTGGGTACCTGGACGAGGACAAACGGCAGAAGATCAGAGACAAAGCCCTAGCGTATAAAAGACAACTCAAAAACGCGATACTTGCGCAAGAAGCAAGCCACAAGTATAGGAAAGTAGATGATGAAACCGGTGCGAAGGAGCGCAGCCATCTGTTGGAGATGGCTCGGAAGAACCTGGCTAACCACGGCATCGACGCAGAGAAGATGCTCTTGGATCTCGACCACGTCCAGGCGGACCAGGCTGAACTGCATCATGACGCGCTGTACAATAGGCGGTTCCGCGGTGCGAATGCTTCTACTGCGAGAGCAAGCATTCTGCGTGAAGATCCTGCGCGCTACCGCTTGGCTGAAATCCAAGAGGGCCGAGCTTTGGCAGATGGGTGGCCGGAGCCTGCAGTGGCGTTCACGCATGTGGGCGTACCAGCACGCACTTTGGCTACAGAAACCGACCAAGACCCTCCGGTCTACTGGTCGCCAGCGAAAAAAGTAATCTGGCAGAAGGTGGCGGAAGAGGTGAGAAAACAGCGAGAGGCACTGGAGCAGAAGCAGAAAGCTGCCAAACAGGCGATGGAAAGGGCGAAGCTGGCCGTGGAACGGCAAAGGGGTTTGGTAGAGCTCGCGCAAGGGAACAGGAATGCCGCCGATCTGAGTGAAGAGAGATTTCGGATGCGGAGCGCTGAACTGGAGCGCGAGGAACAAGCGGCGAAGGAAGCGCATGCGCTTGCTGAGGCAGAGCACCTGACGCGCAAGAACGAAGCGCAAAAACACGAAAAAGCGTTAAAGGCAATCGACGACATTGACCCACAGCGCCAGGATGCAGCGGCATTGTTGGAACAATACCAGGACCCCAAGAAACGGAGGCAAATGTTGGTGGCCGAGTTGGAGTGGGCCCAAGAATACTCCAACGCGCTAGAGGCGGTGGAGAACGCAAAAACCATGGAAGCAAACATAAAGTTGGAAAAGCAGAACGCAGGGCAGCTGCGTGCGGTACACGCCGCCGATGCCTCTAGCATAGAGAAACAAAGGCACGAGGCAATCGAAAGACACGTTGCGGCTCAGCGTGAATTCAGAGAGGCTGAGGCACAACACGAAGCGCAAGTACGCGAGCACGAGAAAGCCGAGAGGCTCCTGGAGGCACACCGTCAAAGTATGTAGCGATCCTGCTCAGCCTTCCGCAGCGCCAGCATTGCCGCACGTAGAGGCACTCGATAAGGGTTCGTAGCGAACGACACTGCCAGGATTGCACGGCGCTATCTTTGGCATCTATTCCGTTTCTGGCACTGGGTAGAAGCTTGTCGCGGCAATAGAGACCCAAAAAGGGAGAGCGAGGGAAGCTCACCGGCGAACCGGGCGATCCTGAGCGGATCCGACCTCGGGATCTCAAGAGGACCGAGCGCGCGCAGTCCTGAGACCTGGATCTGTAAAGGGTGCCGCGTCGGGCTTCGAACGCGCCCATACGGCTCTGCGCCACGCAGTACTTCGACCGCAGCGGAGGCGGTGGGCCGCCTTTAGTTCGTCTCGCTGAAGGCGTTCCTTAGGAGTCGTCCTAGAGCCGCGGAAGACTTCAAGGAAGCTCCGCGCAAGTGGGCGCTTCGGCCGGCTCAGCTCACTTCTCCCCGTAGGGGCAGTACGCCCCCGCCACCGCTCCCGAAAGCAAAAGCAGCCCCAGCGCCTTGGCGGGGCGCACGTAGATCCACGCCACGGCGATCGTGATGGTTGCCACGACGATACCCAAACCGCCAGCAACCACCAGCGCCACCCAGTTGCCAGCGGCTTCGGCGTACGTCCCCGCGTAAGGCACAAGACGGAAGCAAGCCGTGCCCAGGGAGAGGAAGAGGTAGAGCCCCACGATGGCACAGAGCGTTCCCACGGCCTGCAGCAGAGAATGCAAGGCGTTTTTCGTTTCCGAGGCTTTCCCCAGGATGTCGCTGGGGCCGATCAGGCCGGCCAAAATCTCAAAGACTTCCTCCCCAGATTCGACAAGTGCGCCCACCGCGCAGCAGCAGCTGCAGCAGCTGCACTGGCCTGGTCCCGTGTGGTCGTCGAAGTCAATCCCTCCCCCAAAGGAAGAGGACAGGGGGAGTTTGACTCTGCCCTCGGGATCGACTTCAGTCTCCGGAGTGAAGGGAACGAACGTCGATCCGCTCTGTACGGCTAGCAACGTCGCGGGCCCGCACGGTGTGAACGTGAAGCGCACGCGATACTCGCCGATTCGTGGGTTGCGAGGGTCTACGCAGTCCGTGAACCACCCGTTGAAGGGACGCCACGTCGAGCTGCGTGGCAGAGCCTCTTGCCCCTCGCCGTTGCAGAGCTTGCCCCAGAGTCCACGGGGCAGCTTGAACGCGCCAAAGGACACGGACGAGGCGTACTGCGTGTACCTCCCGAGGCTCAAGCTGGGCCGAGAAACGACGTTCGAGTACTCCGCGCCGTGAGGCTCTCGGAAGACCTTGTGAGGGTCGTCTGCACTCCACTCGGCAGTGTAGGAGTAGGTCTTGACGATGGTTTTTCCGCCAAAGTTGTCGTCCTTTTTGGTCTCATGCTCCTTCTCCACCCACTGGTAGATCTCGCACTCGCGCGTAAGGGCGAGGGCGTGCGAAACCGTCACTCCAAACTCGCGGTCCTCGAGCACGGACGCGGTTGAGGTAGGGGCCTGCATGTGGACAAGCCGCCTGTCAAGACGAGCGTCCACCTGGTCAGGCCTCACGAAAGTCGAAGTCAACGAGGCGACGCGCTGGAAGGTGGCGTACATAGTCACCTGCCGTCGCTCATTGAAGAAGAGGATGGGGAAGGACAGGAAGAAGAGCGCGACGCCCAAGGCAGCTTGGGTGACCTTGTCCTGTATGACCTGGGCGACGCTCTCGTGGGTTCGCTCGGACGCGGAAAGCGACTCACCCGCAGCGTTGAAGACGACTAGGGTGCACCACGTCGCTAGGGCGAGCCTGGCCATGGCGGATGCAGCGGGGTGGGCGGGACAGACACGGAGGGTCCAAACCAAAATCGGAGCCACGCTTGGGTCGCTAGGCGGGAACTGCTTTTCCGTCGAAATGTTGCGGGCCCACGCAAGGCGGCTTTGGTTTCTGTGGCCGTCGTCTTTGACGAGCGACGCGACGGATGCGGAGGTCCGCCAGTGCGCTTCGCGGCCTCCTTCTGAACGGACAGCATTGCTCGCGCCTCGGTTGACGACGTTGCCCCGCGCCGCGCGGATAGTACTTCAAAGGAGAGTATGCTGCGGAGAAGCTCTGGGCGACGCTGGCCTTTGCTGACGACCGCCGTGCTCGTGCTGGCGCTCCTGGTATGGTGCGCTGTCTTCCGCGACGCGACAGAGTATGCGGGTCTGTGCGCGCGGCCCGACTGGCCGCCCCCCGCCACGTCTGGCGTTCTGCCCCGGACAGTAGTCCAGACTCACGTGAGCCTTGCGGCGATCCCCGCCTACGTGAATGAGCAGTACGAGCGGCTGGCGAGCGGCCTGACGCGCAGAGTGTATTCCGACGCCGACGCCGCGGAGTACGTGGCGGCGCACTACCCGGCCAGGGTCGCCCGCGCATACGAGCGTCTTCGGGGGGCCCATCGAGCGGACCTCTTCCGGTACTGTTACCTCTACAGAGAAGGAGGCGTCTATCTCGACATAAAGACTGTCCTCCACGTGCCGCTTGGTGCAATCCTCGACCATGTCGAGGCACAAGGATGCAATCTAGCGCTCAGTCTCTCGCAGCCCCGACTCATGTTCCCCTTTGACGAGCAGGTCTTTCAAGGCATCATCTTCGCCAGGCCCGGAGTGCCTCTGCTACTCGAGTGCATCGAATACATTGCGCGGTACTGGTGGAGAACGCGGCTCGAGTACTTTGCTCTGTTGCGCAACATGACGAACCGCCTGCGCGTGCGCCACGGCCCCCTCGAACCCGGCCTCACCCGTGATGGGCAGGTCTATTTCTTCACGGAAACGCTGTCTTTCCTTGGATGCGCTGGCGAGGAAGGGAGGGTGTCGCCGCTACTTCAACGGAGCCGCAAAACTCACAACTGCAGCGTCGTACGTTCGCCCTCCGGGGATATCCTCTTCGGTACTCGCTTCCCTGACTTTCCGTGGAAGCACTCCTAGGCGCTGTTCTCGCTTTTCCTGCAGTCCAGCGTCGCGGCGAGGGGTAGGGACTGGCTGACCCAGCAGCGACTCGCGGCGAAGGGCGCATTCTCCCCCGCGGCCACATCATACCTGTGCAAGATCGCACTCGCCGTCTCGAGGATGAGCACGCGGTGCGCGGAGTGAGGCAAGGCCAGCCCGGCCGTGACGAGCGCCTTGGTCTCCTCCTCGAGGGAGACCTGCGCCCCCGCAGCCAGGAAGACACACGTGGCCACGCGCTCAAGTGGTGCCTCACTTTGAATGAAAAGATCCACTTGTCCAGTGAGTCTCCCTGGCGCTCCCTCTGGCTCGCCGCACGCCCAATGACACGCTTCGAGCGCCGCCAGCTCTCGCGCCGTGTGCCACTTTTCCAGCGCTGTGCGCAACGCCCTGGCCTGCTCGAGGCACTTCCTGAAGCTGGGCGGCGAAAGCAGACAGTCGCTCCCCACGGAAAGGCGCCTGTGGGGGGCGGCCGCCCCAAGGTAGGGCAGCGCACGGTGCGCGCCCTCCTCGAGCTTGTGCTGCGTGCGTGAGAATTCGGAGAGGAGCGCCGCACAGCCGACGGCGCGTGCTGTGTTGTCGCCCTCCAGGAAGCGGAGAGCACCAAGGAGAAGCTCCTCGCGCGCCGGTAGGAGGGTCTCCGCGTCGAGGATGGTGACTCGCGCCCGGAAGAGGTCGTCGCACTCAGGAGCGTCGGTTTCCGACAGCGCCTGCAGGCGAGCGATGACGGTTTCCAGCGTGGCCTGTCCTGTCCGTCCGAGTAGGAAAGGGTAGCCGGGTCGCTGGTTGATGAGATCCTTGAAGGCCGCGCCCCCGATGAGAGCGTAGTTTGGATTCCCTTCGGCTGTTCCAGACAGCTTACGTTGTGGGGTGGTGAAGACCCCCGTGACGAGAGATAGGCTGCACGATCCGCGCAGGTACTGCGCAAGAGCGCCGGCGAGTAGAGCGTAGAAGCCTGGGCTGCTCGCCACTTCGCCGAGCCTCCTGACATCATCCAGGTGCCGCGGGTGTAGCGGCACCTTGCTCATGAACCTCACGGCATCTTGGACGCGTTCCCGCGCCCGCTCGGGCGCGAAGGAGCAGACAAAGGCGAAGCGCACGGCAGTGGCGTGCAGGCGCGTAGCGCGCAGCTCCTGCAGTCGGCGCTGCGGGGCGTCGAGCGCCTCGGCCTCGAGCGCGAGGTGACCGTCCGCCAGGGAGGCGGTGCAACCCGGCGCGTAGAGGCCCCGGTCATTGACTTCTGCCAGTAGCCTTGTTTGCGCTCGGGGCGCGTGCGTCAGCAGGCAGTCGCAAGCGTGGTGTTTGGAGCACATCTTCGAGACGCTAATGTCTGCGTTCTCTGGGGGGCGCTGGCTCGGGACGCCCTCCTCCAGAGTGGCGCCCACCCGAACCAGGACACCCAACGCGCAGGCCGTCTCCTCAATCTCCTGCCACCAGACGGGCGCGCAAGGGCCGCTCACGATCACATGGAACGCGTGGCGCGCGCGCGTGCAGGCTACGTAGTAGCGCCTCAGCTCCTCCTGGCGCTGGGAGAGAGGAAGCGCGGCGAAGGCGTCTCTCGCCTCTGCTGCTGTTCTGAAGCCGTCTACGTGCAGGACCACCGTGTCGTAGCCTTCGCCCTTCGCATCGTGCACCGTCCGCACGTGTACGAGGCTCGGATCGCCTGTGGCGGCTGCGTGCTCTTTCTTAAGGCCTCCCGGCTCTTCGCGGCCCTCCGAGGCCAGCAGTGCCAGCGTCTCGTAGCCCAACACGGCGAGGTTCTGGTGCAGCACATCCACTGAGGAATTCCTGTACGCCAGCACGCAGGCTGGGGCCGTCCGTGGCGCCGTCAGGAGCTCCTCATATGCGGCCCTCAAGCTGTCGTACTGGATGTTCTTGACGTGGCGAATAGTGCAGGTGGTGCCTCCCGCGTTCCCAGGGAGCCAGTGCTGCGGTTGACGTCCCTCGTCGCCGAGGCCAGTGTCTCTGCAGAGGTCCGTGGCGCTCGCAGCGATCACGTTCGCAAGCTTTACGATGGATTCATCGCTGCGGCGATTGGTGGCTAGGCGCGCTTGGCGCCACCCGAGGCGGAGCATCGCCGCGGGGTCTGCTCCCTGCCAGCCAAATATCGTTTGCCGCGGGTCGCCGACGAGTGCCACGGCTGCTCCCAGACCGCGCAGGATCTGGAGCAGCTCCATCTGCTCTGGGCCACAGTCCTGCGCCTCATCCACAAGGAGCACGAGGCGCTCGGAGAACTCCCGAGCCGCCGCGAGCTCCCATCTCCGCAGATGGCCGATGGCCCGCGGAATGATGAGGGAGACGCGCTCCTCTGGGGTGAAGTACGCCTTGAGCAGGTCGGACTTGGCCCAGCTGTGGAGCGTGCGGGCCACTCTCCAGGGCTGCTTCCCCCAAGTCCTCTCGAAGCGAGCCTGGAAGTTGTCTGCTGCCGCATTCGTGAAGCTGATTATCTGGATGAGAGTGCCCAGTGGCGAGTTTCTCAGGCACCACCCAAACCGAGCGAGCAGGGTTTCAGTCTTGCCCGAGCCGGCCGCGGCGACAAGCACCTCCGGAGCCGTCGGCCCCCCTTGGGCAAAGGCAGCCTGTTCCTGCGAGAGCTGAGCGATGCCTTCCGCGGTTCGCCCGCGCGCGAGGGTCTGGATTTCTTCCGTGAGGAAGACCATGACTGGACACGCACGGAAGCACCGCGCTCGTAGGTGAGACGGCTGCGGAGCACGACCAGGATTATTCGCGCGCCAGAAGACTTCGTGTTGCCGCGCCTGCGCAGGCCTGGCGCCTGTGCACCCTAGACGTCGGCTTAGGCGGAAGCCGTGCTCGAGCGGCCGGCGCTATGTAGCCCAGCGCGGCCCGCGCGTTGCCGCTCCCGATGCCACTTCCCCACGGTGCGAGCGAAGACTGGGTCCAATGCGTGGAGTTGGAAGGTGGGGAACGGGTTCCACGTGAATTCGCTGACCCGGAGAGCGCCCTCCTGGTCCTCGAAGATGTCCACTCGAACGAAGTCGACTCCTGCGAGCGTTGCGACGTGCTCCGCCAGGGCAAGACTCGAGCAGTTCATTTCGCCTCCAGAGGGCAAGTAGTAGTGGATGGCCTTTCCGAGTGCTACGAAGACCTTGAACTCGGCGTCGCTGGGGCGGAGCTTCTCCACGACCACGCCTCTGGGCACCGCCTGCGTCGGCTTGTCCTCCCAAGTTGGCCTCGTCGCGAACATGGCCGCCATGACGCGGTCGACCTCAGTGGGACTAATCTCAGCACCGGCCACGAGGTGCTTAAATCGCTCCCGTGCACTTCCGCCCACGTAGTCGAGGCGCACGGCTTTCCGCAGGCGCCAGTTCTTCGCGACCACGACGCCTTGCGACTCGGACATGTGTGAGGGCTTGGCGCAAAACTCTCCCGACCCAGGGAGAATGTGGGAAACGGTTGGGCTCCCGTTAGAAGCGAATGTGACTTCTGGGCCGGGGATGCCCATGCGCCCAAACCAGCGATGGAGCCAGATCTTGTCGTTCCACTTTGCGAGCCTCACGACGGGCGCTGCGGCAAGGGCCGCAGCATAGTAGTCCTTCATGTTCGTGATTTTCTCCCAGTCGATGTCCAGAGCGAAGTCCTCGTTGAATACCCAGCCCTGGCCAGCAACTTTTGAGCTCAGGCGGCATGACAACCACCACGGGTATCTGACGGCCTGGCCGACGGCGAGAAGCAGGAGCAGAGCTAGAAGAGCCACCAACGCAGGAACGCGGCCCATTTCCTTTTACGCGCATAACCGGCCCACGGAGAAGATGGAGCCCCCGGTTTTTCCGCTGAGGCGCGCACGTAGGAAGGTAAAAGCCTGGATGTCGAGGGCTCTGGGCGCCCTGGTAAGAGTGCAGGAGCATTGTGAGGAGACCCTGGCCGTTCTCCTCGAACTCCAGAGTATGCAGGCTTCCGTGGCGGAAGCCGCACACCACACACTCGTTCTTGAGATGCGGCTCGCGCGGCTGCGCCTCGACTTAGAAGAGGGCGCCGGAGCCCGACTTCTGAGCGGCCAGGAAGCCGCGGTACGAGCCGCGGCGAGCGAGGAACGGGACAGCTTGCTCGTTCGCACAACTCACTATGGAGTCGTCTCGACGGAGGCGGGCGGGAGGGTCCTCTCTCCAGGGCCTGAACTCTGGCCCTGGCTGGAGCGCGCGTGGATGCAGCGCCGAGAGGCCGCCCTGCTGCAGTGCCACGAGGTGACGATGGCGGCTCGTGCAGAGGATGTGCTCACCGTGCTTGAGCACCGAGAACGCTTCTGGCAGCGGACTCTCGAAGAAGAGACTAGCGCATGGGGAGCCGCCACGGCCCTTTTCTGGGCCCTTCGCGACAGGCAGAGCGGCCTGTGGGGGGCAGCCTCCGAAGCCGTTGAGGGCGTCCGCAAACGCGTCGAAGAGAGCAAAACAATCGGCGCTCCATTGCAGTGTTGGTTCCGCGGCAAGCACGAGGACGGGGGCTTAAGCAGCGCCGCAGGGTCCAGCGCGCTGACTAACCTTGCGGACGAGTGCTGCGCACGCTGCGTCTTCACGACCCGCTGGCTGTCGTGGCATGGACCGATGGCCGACGCCTACGCGTGGCAGGCACACGTCGCACCGGCGTGGCTTCGGCTCGCCAGGTCCTGCGCCGCGCTCCTCCAACTCAGTCTGAGCGCCTACGCCGAGCGGCTGCTGCAGAAGCTTCGTGACCTAAACGGCTATGGCGATTTGCAAGACCGCTTGCTTCGGAGTCCCCCCCGGGACACGCCCCCAGCCTGCCTCATCTACTCGCTGCAGGAGGAACAAGACTAAGAGGCTCTTCGCTCACTCCTCTGGCCCGCACGGCGCTGGAGAGTTTGGAAACGGTCGAGGACAGGCGATGCTGGACGCCGGCGAGGGCGTCCGACGCCCGATCCACTCGGCGCTGGAAGCCGTCCTCTTCCTCGCGCAGCCGCTTGCGGACGCACCCGAGCGCAGTGACTTCCCCGAGGATCGCGGCGCCGAGGTCCTCCGCGTTCAGCACGGCTTCCCGTGCGGCGTCGTCCGACTCGAGGCGACCCCGCGTCTGGCGCGCGAAGAGGCAGGCCAACGAAAGGGCTCCGCGCGCGAGGTGAACCATCGCGCTCTCGGTGCCCACGGGGCTGACGAAAATTGCCAGCACGGCGCCTCCAAGACTCAGTTCCCGCTGCACGTGCACTCCTCGAGGGATCTTGGCGATGGGGGCGCGCAGACTCACGAAAACCCCCACGGCGAAGGGGCTCTGGCAGAGGTCTGCCCGGAACTTGTCAACCTCATCGGTGGCGATCGTATGTGTCCCGCTCTTGACCTCGATGCCGATGGCGCCAGAGCCAGTTTCGATAGACATTGGGATCTGGCCATCGAGGGCATGCGCGGATGCGGCGGTGTGCAGCACGAGCAGCTGCAGCTCTTTGGCCGCGATCTCCAGGACGTCTTTCTCCGCCTTGCGCGCACTCACGGGGCGCCCAGCTACGTCCTCGGCGCGCAGTGTCTCCGCGACGACCGCCGCCGTTTCGAGTGCGATGCGCGTGACGAGCGGGTCCGCCGCCCTCAGCGCGCCCCGACGGTCTTCTGTGAGCTCTCCCCAGGCAGCCTCGAAGAGGCGGCCAGGTTCTGACAGTTCTGCCATGCTGGCCGGCGGATGTTCTAAAGCTCGTAGTGATTGCGCAAGTTCCTCGGCAGCCAAGCGGCTGCGGCGCTCATCCCTCGCAGGCGGGCTCTGTGCCCACGTTCTCCATGGCATGTGCTGTCTTGCGCAGCCCGCACTGCCCCCGGTGCGGGCCCATGCGATAGCGACACGGAACCACGGCCTCACCCTTCCTTGCATGATGCGGGGATGGAGAAATGGCTGGACAGACGTCCACGTCTCCCGAATCCTTCGTGAAGAAGCCTCTGAACGCACCCCCGCAAGATTTGAGGCAGGCCTCCGCCGACTGCGCGTCCGCGAATACCGGCCCCCTCTCCACCCGCGGGGACGCAGTCCCGTCGTGACAAAGCATTTCGCAGTGCGGATGATCGAGGGTCCAGCGCCGGAAGCCCTCGTCCCATGCACCTGGACCTCGCTGGCCCTTCCTGCGACATCCATCGGTCGGGTGCTGGCAGGGAGTTAAACTGTGGGGCCAGGTGCCACTTTTGGCGCCCTGGTCGGCCTGAAACATGCTGAAGTCCCGGTTTGGTTCGACCATGGCGGAGCCTTTGTACGTGGGGGACAACTCCGGACGGCTCATAGAGCTGCGATGGAGAAAAGGATGAGGGCCGCTTCGTCGCTGCGCGGTGTCTGCTCCGGCGGGGTTGCCCTCGCACTGCTTGCTTTGCTTGGCTGGCTCCTCCTCCTCCACCTCACGCCGGTTCGGTACGGCACCGACGCCGCTGTCTGGGAATATTCCAGCTCTGAGGCCGCTGCCGCCGACCGGGCGCGCACCCTGCGGAGGCTGTCCATACCAGCGCTTTCCTGACCTTCCCCATAGAAAGATATGCTCCGCCCTGCTGACGGCTCGTCCGCACAAGACCTTAGTGCCTGCCCTGGCCAGCTTCTGGCTACGGCCTGCAGCCAGGCGCGCGCAGCACTGCAGCCCCCTCGGGGACGCGAGCTCACCTCCCCGGCCTGTTTGCGCGCGAAGGAGGTGGCAGTGAACCCAGATCCTGCGCTGCGCGACAGCTGCCTGATGCTCGCAGCCATGAGTCCGTGCGGGAATGGCTTCTCTCCCAACACCATCGAGCCGACCGTGCCCGCCTTCCTTTCGACCTGTGCATCTCAGTTAGGCTCCCAGGGCGCCGACTCCAAGGGGACCACACAGAGTTGGTGTGGCTTTTGGTCCCCGACTTTCGAAGCGCAGCGCCAGCTAGGTTTCGAGCTCAGGGCTCTCCGTCTTGCCCAGAGTCTTGCGGAGGATCTGCGCACTTGCCTTGCCCATGCGTGATTCCGGGCGCGCCGCCCTGCCTCGCCAGCGCGCACGCCATGGCCCACTCCCACTCGAAGTCTATGTCCCACACCTCCAGCTCATCTGCGAGTTCGAAAAGCTTGGGATCGCCGGGGCCACGAAAGCTCCCCATGTGTTGATCCTTTGCTATGTCACTCATCTTACCTGCATATAGACTGTGAGCGGCCTGGAAGGTAGCTTCAACCGCTTTCGTGTTGAGAATGGTCTGGCCAGTGGGCCACGGCGTGACTAGCTCGTGGTCCGCGTTCCAGTAGTAGTCCTTGCGGCGGAGCACCCCGAAGGAACCAGAGGATGTTTCGTCCGCAAGGAAGGCACGGACGAAGGCGTCTATAGTCTCTACGCGGAGAAAGGGCTGGCAACCGTTGATCATCACCCACCAGCGGTATGGCAGCTTGTCGTGCCACTCATAGATGGCCTGGATGTCCGCCTCCGCGCTCACTGAGCCCTCGCTGCGCCAAAAGACCTGGAGCCCCCGGGAGGTAGCCTTGGCTGCAAGCTCTGGTTCACCGACGGCGAAATAAAATTGCTCCCGTGGCACCAAGCTGCTGGCGAGCACCTTGTCCAGCACAATATCCGTCAAAGTGGTCCCACAGAAGTCGCGGAGCATCTTCCGGGGACAACGCATGGAGCCGAGGCGTGCTTGCACGATGAAGCAGACATCCTCGAGGTGCTTCGCGGCGGCAGATGCCGCCGCAACAGGCCGACACGGAGGCCTCTGTTGGAGCGCGCCCAGTTCCACCACCCTGCCGGCTGCAATCCAGTCAGCGACGATCCTTCGCTCCGCAACATAGTCGTGGCTGGTGCCAGGATGTTCATTTTCCTCGAAGTAGTGGGCAATGCCGAAGCTGAAACCCAGGATCACAACGCGAGGGCAGAATCCCAGCAGGAAGGCAATGGTTGCGAGGCCTGTCGTGGCGACCTGCGGCCAGCCTCGCGTGTCCGCAGGCACGGCTTGCGGGTAGACGTTGAGGGTTGGGAGCCTGTCTCCCAGAGAGGTGTGCTGCGACGTTGGGGGGATGGCCAGCAGGGGGAGACCCGGAAGGCCAGGGAGAGTTGCAGACTTCGCCAGCGCTTCCGCGTACTTCTCCGCCACAACGCCGTTCACGACGCGGATGTCTGTGCGCGTGCCTACTTGCGCTTCATACCCCACTGTCGGTTGCTCATTGAGTCGCGCGACGCGGAGTCCCAGACACTCCACAAGGTGCCCCAGCGGAGGACCCACACAAACATCAGGACTGCTCCCGACCACGAGCCACTCCGGGCGCGCACTCGTCATTTCCTTGCTTCCCGACTTTCGCGGGCACAAGGCTTACCTGCGACAGACGTGCCCCGCCGCGCGCACCGCGCTGTCGGCTTCCAGATGCAGGTCGACCGCCGCTGCCAAGTGGAAGACGCAAAAAGCGACGCGGGCACCTGGAAGGGAGGACTGCCGGAACAGTGCCAGCCCGAGGATCGCCCAGGCGTACGCCGAGGCCGCCAGCCCGCAGAGTATGAGTGGCACACCGAGGAGACAGGGCAAGTTCTGTCCAACAAATTAGAAGAAGATGTGCAACAGCCAGCAGTAGCAGGAGCAGGAGAGCAGTGCCATCGCCTCGAGCGAGGCATCTGCTCGGTCTTTCGTCCGGACAGCGTGACCATGGCGGCGCGCGCGCCCTGATGCTTGAGGCATGGACGGGCAATGGCCAGAAGCACTGAAAAAGCCAAAAGAGCACGGCATAGGCGTCAGTGGGATCCTTGTCTGCCAGCGCCAAGGAGAGAGAGAGCAGACTAAGACGCTTGCCCAGCAGCCCGCATCTGCAATTTTGCTTCCTCCAAATGCGCCCTTCATTCGCCCAGGCATGGGCAACGGTGCACCGGAATCCTCAAGCACAAAAGCCAGTTCGGCGTTCTCGCTGTACTAATCTGCCCATCTGAGGAAATGTCGCGTTCGTTTTCGTCCATAATCCTTGCGACAGTTGCAACCGATCCTGATCACCCTGGATTGCGCAACTGGCGCCAATCCGCTTCCCAACACGGATGGAAAAATGTAGAGGTTCTCGGGATGGGTCAGAAGTGGGCTGGGTGGAGAGTCTCCTCGTCCTGGATTCTGGATTTTACGCGCGCGCACCCAGACGCTTTGATTCTGCTCACTGACGCCTATGACTGCCTGATCAATGCGCCACCCACCAAAGCTCTCTCCCTGATGAATGGGCTGCCTCCAGGCCAAAATGCCATTTTTGGCACAGAAACCTTGTGCAGCCCACACAACTGTCGAAAAAGGACGGACAGAGGCAACTTCTTAAGCGCGGGAGTTTGCCTTGGGAGGGGAGAGGCGCTCGCGCAGATCTATGAAATCGTAGAGAAAAACGATGATGAGCAACTAGGCTTCTACGACGCCTCGGATATTCTGAAGGATGCCATTTCTGAGGACGCGGGGTCGAGAATGGCGTTCAATCTGACCCCTAATTGGTACGAACCCGAGAGCACCTCATATTTCTGGTGGTGTGTTTTTCATGTCATTAGGCCCGACCAATGCCTCGCCAGGTTGCGATTTGTGGATACCCCCGTCCCTCAACTGCTTTTGGCTGGCAGCCCGCCCCTGGCTGTACACGTCCCAGGTTCCCCACTGGACAAGTGGCATCGCTACATGTTCGTTGCGAAGCGACTCCTTCGCGCAAATTGCCGCGCTCCCGCGGAGGCAGGCCAGTTTCTTTGGTACAGGCATCTTCTTGTGCTCGCCTTGGTCGTCCTTGGCTTATGCGCACTGCTTTGGGCGTACGACCGCGTACGATCCAGCCGCAGGGGGGGGGGGGCTTGGTGAAACTAAGAAGAGGGCATCGGACTATTCTCTCGTGCTGGTCTTGTGCCTCCGGCCAACCCCCTCCCTCGGTGCTCTCTCTCAAGCGCGCTCGGAGCCTAGGGCCCTGACAAATTGATCGACGCCCTCTAGCGCTCGCTTCTTGCCCAGCGGGCTTGTCGTCTGTAATTTCGGTCCCTCAAAGTGCGCGCCGCAGCCGCCCAGGCGTGCTCGACGGTGCGTCATCGGTTCGCCGCGCGGCAAGAGAGTGCGGCCGTAGCCCAAAAACGAAAAGGCAAAGGTCGCGAGGCAGCGTGCCGAGACCTTTCTTTCCTTCGATGGTGCCTATGGCGACTTCCGCGGCCCTGACGACCTCCGCGCAGCGGCGCCTGCTGCGGATCGCCGACGAGACCTTTTGGCGCGCACACTGGGATCTTCCACCTGGGGTCTGCTTCACATACGCGGAGATACGGCTCGAAGCGGCCTTCCGCGCTTGGCTGCGGACCGTGGACGTAGAGGCCCCCGCGCCAGAGAGCCTGCCCGACGAGAGCAGGCTCCACTTCCTAGCAGCTGGCTGGGACTGTGAGTACGGAGAGGAGACCTGGTGGGACTGGTCCGTCTGGAGCTCTTGCGAAACCTGTGCCGAGCGAGGTTTTGTAGGCTGCCAGAGCTGTCGCGAGCTCACGGGCTTCATGGAGTTGGCTCTCCCGGGAGAACAAGCTTGGGATTTGGAGGAGGAATGGGCGGAGGATGCTTGCGCCGACGACGCCGCCTCCGCCGGGGAGGGGGTACCTCGCGAGGCGACGGTTCCTCTTCTGGTTCCTCCTCCCTCAGGAAGTACTTCCGCAGCTGTGCGTCCAGTTGCTCGGACGTCTCCATTTCCCACAGGGACGCAAAGCTGCGCGGCGTCCGGCTTCCGCGCCTAGGCCGCATCCGCTTCCCACACGAGAAAGGCCGTGAACGAGAAGGTGGAACCCACTGCAGGGGGCGTGGTCCCAAGAACCACGAAGTCAGCCTCCAGGGAGTCATTCACCCTCGCAGAGCTCTGGAAGACAGCAAGGTAGGTGTTGCCCGGCTCTCGGAGTAGGCTCGTGCTCCCCACGACCCCTCGCAGACGTGCATCGTTTGTCGGCAGGGGAATTTGGACGCGGAAGCTTGTCTGTCCCGCCTGGGAGACGGTCAGGTCGAGCTTGATGGAGTTGAAGTTGTACGCGGGGATGGCGCTTAGGGTGAGGTTATCAAGTGTGATTGATCCTGCGGCCGGCCGCGTGCGCTCAGTATTGAGGAAGCCCAGACCCACTACTGGTCCGGTCACGGAGGCCGAGCCGAACACGGTCAGGTCAGCGTTGGCGGCGCTCGCGCCAACCGTTGCGCCGCCGCGCAGGGTCGACGCCCCTTTGACGAGAAGCGTCGAGTCCGCCTCGACCGGCCCCTCGAGGTAACTGCGCCCCGTGACGTCCAGCTCGCCCGCGGTGAGTTCACGAACCTTCTCCGTTTCCGCCTGGAGCTTGTGGATGCGGGCCTCTTCCGCCTCGAGGTGGCAGGTCTTTTGGAAGTTTATCTTGGAAGAGTGCCCAAATTCGTGTTTGAACCTGAGGTCGCAAAAGGCGTCCAGGTTCTGCACGCGTAAGGATTGGCACTCGTCTTCGCAACTATCGTGGTGGCGTCTCCGGCAACAGTCCATCGCGGAGGTTTCCTGCAATCAGCCTCGCAGATGCGCTTTAGGCTCACAGCCACCAATCGCAAATGTAACGAGGGGCTCGCTCTGACACAGCGCTGGAGTCTCCGCCCACTGTCGACAGATCTCGCAGATGACACCCTCAGCAAGGACCTTTTGGAGGAGAAGTCTCGAGGCCATATTGATTGCGTCGAGGCCGCAGCTCCCGCGCCTGTCGCGCAGCTTTTGACGGAAACAACGCGGGCACACCCACGCGAGAGCGGTGCACTCCGGGTCTCGCAGCGACGTCTCGGACCGCATCCGCTCGCGCAGGTGGTAGAAGTGATATCGCGTGTGGCAAATGCCTATGACGCCCAGCGGCGCGAGGTCTTCTGCGCGACGGTCCAGGCCAGTCTCCTCGGCTAGTTCTCGAACGGCAGCTTGCCTGGGAGACTCGCAGGAAGGCAGGAGATCCCGAACGGCCCCTTTAGCGACGCCCCACTTATTGCCGTAAGACTGTTGGAGGAGAAGGCGCCCCACCGCGTCGAAGACGAGCACTCCTGCGCGGGAGTTTCCCGAGCTTTTCTCTTGCGCCCAGACCTCTCGCCCCGACGGGACCTGTTCGCCCCTGGGCCGCTCGACCACGGGGCCGCAATCGCAGTCTGATGTGCCTGCGTCCGCCATTCGCAACTTTTCTCTGTTCGCTTAACGCGCAACCTCGCACGTCCCGTCAACTCGCCGCTCGAGGGTTCCTTTTATGTGCCTGTAGACCAGTGCGGCGCGGTGCTGGGCGAACTGGGGTGTCCTTAGGGCTCAGGCCAGAGCGCGACGCGCACAGCGGCAATGAGGCTTCCCAGAGGATTCAGACGCGCAAGCTCAATCCTGCTCCGTTCCTTGTTTGCTAGCCAGGCCTGGTCCGCCTGCGCCTCACTGAGGCGTTCGTTCTTGCGGGCCTCCGCGCCGATCTTGCGCACCTCGGCCTCTCCCCGCGCCTGTTCCAAGCTCAGGTTCCGACGCACCGCGGCTTCCCATGTCTCGCGTTCGAGCAACGCCTCGAGGAGGAGACGCTTGTTTGTGTCGTTCTCCTGGTTGAGTTTCCTCCTCTCGATATGCGTAAGCTGCTCGGCCTTTAGGGCAGCCATGGCAGCAAACTGTGTGGCGAGCACCTCGGGGACGTGCAGGTCGAGGATCTTCAGCTGCACGATGCGAACGGACGAGTTCAGTATCTCCTTCTGCGCGCCTCGCATCTCGTCCGCCACGAGGTCATCCACCTCATCGAAGCGACCAATGGCAAGGTCGTGTGCTGAGAGTTTGCTGCACACCTTTTTCACCGCCGGACCTACCTGGTCGTAGATGGTGACCTGGTCATAGTGGATGCCGAAGCGGTTGAGCGTGTCGAGCGCGTGTGCACCGTCAAGCTGGTTTAGCACGTCCACGCGCATGCGAAACAGCGAGCCGTCCGAGGATCGACAGGCCAAGCCCTCCGTCTCCCAGGGTGGAACCACGTCGTGGTCGAGACCCAGGAAAAGATTGTGCGTCTTCGTAAGGAAGGGCATGTAGAAGTGCAGTCCCGGCTCGTCAAGGTGCTGCAGAAGACGACCACTGCGTACGTAGGCGCCGACGTGGCGGTGGGGAACAAGGTGGATGCCGCAGCCCGCGTAGAGGGCTGCTGCGCCCACCGCGAGAACCGCGGCCAGCGTGGCCAGGGCGATGCTTGGCGGCTGCATGCCATCCATCTCGAGGCCGTGATGGGGAGAGGGTGGGAGAGAAGCGTGTGAGCCAAAAAGTACTGCACAGCAGCAAGTCTCCGTCGCCCTAGTAAAGATGTCAGAGGGGCAGATTCCCTGTCTGCTGCGTCGAGACGTCCTGACTTTTGAGCGAGGCCTTTTTGACGGCGCATGTGATGCGTGCTTCGTGATCGCCTGTTGCGGCGTGAACCCGTCACGCACGGAGAATATGATGGCGAATCTGCAGAATTTTCGCCCGTTGCGCAGGGTGGAGATCTTCGTATTTGAGGGACACCGCGCGTGCCCAGGGAGCCAGAGCACAGCCCACGACCTGATGCGCAACTACTACAGGCTGTTTCAGCACGCCCTATCGCGCAGCGCGAGACGGATCCTCGTCCTGGAAGACGATTTTGAGGTGAGGACGGCGCCCCTTGAGAAGGACGCACAGCGCATTGCGGCCTTCCTGGAGGCAATGGACCCCGACGTCTACGGACTCGGAAACTTCTTCGTGATGCCGACCCCGAGTACGCTGTGGAGCTACCACCAGCAGGCCTTTGGAAGCTGCTTGCCGTGCTCGCAGGCCTGCTTCTACGGCGAGGCTTACATGCGGACGATCGTTGATTACTTCCCTGGCGGACCGTCGGATGTGCCAAGCGACTTCTGGGCAGTCGACTGGTGGCCCTTCTTTTTTAGCGCCCGCACTTTCAGGTACCGCCGCCCAATCGTCATGCAGACCTTCCCGCAGACGGAGAATCAAAGCACGGGCTGGGCCGTGTGCATCCGTGGGCTGAAGCTCCCGTCGCCCCTACTAGAGCTGTGTGTCTTGGCGTTCAAGAAGCTAGAGATACACGAGCGCCCGCAACCGGGGTGGGATATTCTCTACTTCCTTTCCAACCACGTCCTTTATCCAGCTCTTGCGTGTGTCCTCTTGGTGTTCGTGGCGCTTTGTGTCTTGGCGGCCCGCGCGCTTTTCCACCCAGCTGATGCGCCATGCACCCTCTGGTAACATCAGGCGCGGGGAAGAGGCGCGAAGGATCCCTGGCTGGTCCGCTCGGCCGAACTCCTTTCCGTCTCCGGCATACAAATGACCACGTCCGAGGCAACGACCCAGGAGACACCGAGGTACCTGGTCGCGTTTGCGTTCCTCCTGCTGCTGGCGGCTTTTGGGACAGGCGTCGCAAGCCACCTCGCCTTCACAGAAAACTTTAGGGACCACCTCTGGACGATCGTGTTGGGAGACTGGACAGATCGACAGAAGCTGGCGGCGCTGCTGGAAGCCGGGAAGTGGGTGCCTACATGGCGCGTGGCCCTTTGCGTCTCCACCTTCCTTACCTTGCTGTTGGCTCTGATGTCGTGTTATGGATTCGAGCCTCGAGGCCCGGCAAACTGGATCTTCATGTTTATCCTACTCTTCTCAGCGAGCCACTACGCCCAGAACTACAGGGCCGCGCATGCGGAGGGCGACGCTGCGTATCGCGCGCTGCGCATCTTGGAGCCTGAAACGCCTCACAAATCCTTCTGGAGGGAGCTCCTGTGGCCAAAGCATGCGGGAGCGTGAGCGGGCTCCTCGTGACAGCATCCTTGCGCAATGCGGTGCCCATAGCGGCTTCGACGTCGAAGGGGGCTAGAAAGAAGAGATGAGCTGCTGTCCACACGTGCCCTACGCACGCGGGCCACCTCCTTGCTGCCCCCCTCCCTGCGTGCAGTGCGCGCCATTGCCCTGCTGCTGCCCGAGACCGAGGCCCCCGCCGTGTGCACCGTGTCCGCTTCCCCCGGGCCCTCCGTGCGCGTTGACCGACTATGCGCATCGGTCCCTGGTGCGCCGCAATCTCCAAGTGGCCGCGGGCGAGACGGAAGTCATTCACTTTGATTCCCACGAGCACCACGGAGGGAGCGGGGGCATCGATTACCACAACGGCATATTCTGTCTCTCCGAGCCTGGGGTGTACACGCTAGGGCTCACCGTCTGTGTGGTGGCATCGAGCGCAGACCCCACTCTCGGGGACAACGGCAGCAACATTGCTATTGGCGTGAAACCCATCAGTGAAGGCTTCCGCGAGCGCTTCGTCTACGCGCGGGTTAGGGCTTCGCCAGCAGCCGCCACCAGTCCCGCCTCGAATGTCAGTGTAGTCTTCAGCGCGGAGATTGAGGTCAACCAACCTCAACTCCTCCAGTTTGTCGTGAAATCCATTGGCACGCCCTCCGAAGCGCAAGCACTCACGATCAGAGCGGCGCAAAACAACCCCGATGGCAAGGAGCTCTGCACCTTCGCGTCCGTCAGGCTCGTTTGTCGCGGCGGACCAGGGTGCGCCCCCAGCAACTGGTGCGGTCATTAGACAGACTGTCGCTCGCGACGTCCATAAATCTCTTGACATGGGTGCTGGAGACTGGTGGGGGCGGCACTGCAGACGGTGCGGTCGCAACGAAGCGACGCCGACATGGCTGGAGGAAGCATGTGACTCCGAGGAGAGGGCGTGGAGGCTCGAACGTGCCGCCTGGGAACGCGATGGTCTGGACGCCTCGCGCCGCCGCGCCTTCGTGGTGACGGCTGCGCTGCGGCTTCGGGCCGACCGCTCTGGGGCGGTTGAGCTCGCGGATGGGATGACCCGAGAGACTTTGCGTCTGTTTGCGCAGGGGAGAGAGGACACGAGCTTCACTGCGGGCGTCCTGCTCGAGTCTCTTCTGAGACGGACGTCATCAAGCTGTATCGCGGCTCACTTCCGGTCTGTTGCCAGGTTGGCAAGTTCCCGCCGCGACGGGGCGCAGGTGCTTAGTTTCCTGCAGAGCATCCATCTCCTGGAGGTCTGCGTCGCCAACTCGCCGCACGCAGTAGGTGGAATCCTTGTGGACGACGACGTCACGGTGCCTTTTGTCGAGCTGATTCTCAGCGAGGACTACCTCGCAGCGCGGCGCGGCTCGGACCTTCTTAGAAAGCTTGCCGCTCGGCCCGAGACCCGCCAAGGACTCCTTGACTGGAAGGCGCGCAGCTCAAGCTCTCTCGCGCAGGAGGCTTGGGCCTTCCGCTCCGTCCGGTTGAGGTTCTCGAACTCGTCCCACATTGTGGAGACGCTGACTGACCTGCGCCGCGACCTGCGGAAGACTGGGGCTCGCACGGATCGTGACGCTCTGATTGACTGGTAACAGAAACTGCAGAGAATGCAGGGCCGCAACCCAAATGCCTCCTGCAAGATCCCGGAGCCCTGCGAGCATGTCCCCCAAAATCTGGACGTGCTTCGCGAAGTCGCCAGGAGAGATTGCAACATTCCTCGGCACGTTCGTCTTGGAAGCACTCTTGCTGAGGTGTGTGCCACAATGAGGACCTGGGGCGCCCACTTTGACCGCGAGAGCTCATGTGAGATGCTCCCGGACTGCATGGGGAAGGGCGTCTACACCATGCCCGAGCTACGAGGCATCGCCAGACACTGCGGTATTGACGTGCGGGGAAAGAAGACGAAGGCCGATCTCTGCGATGCGCTGCACGCTGTGGCCTTGGAGCCCGCTGACGAGAGGGTGCACATGCGGCACTCTAGCGGGAGACGGGCCGCCGTTCACGAACTGGATGCGCTGCGAGAGGAGGTGCAGGCTCACAAGGAGCGTCCGGGGGGCGCCGCAGCGGCAGCAGAGGATGACATTGCTCCGCAGATCAGTCAGTTTCTGCATTCCACCTGCGCCAGGGCAGTCTTTCCTAAAAGGGAGCAGGAGCGCGTCGTCAAAGCGCTCGCAGAGATCCCTCAAGGATCTCAGCGCGAGGAACTGGCGCGCTGGCTGCTAAGCAAGGCCTGCACGGAGCGCCTCCCCGAAGCCGAGGGCCGGCGGTCCGTCTTGCCAGCCAAGCGATGGGGCACAGCAAAGCACGTCGAGGTCGCTCGGGCCATCGTCCTCATGTACCTTCACGGCATGTGGCCCGTCGATGCGTTTGGAGCGCAGACAAATGCCAAGGTCAGGCACCTCGTCGAGCGGTTTATTACGGAGCAGGTCCCAAAGCTCAAGCGAAGGCATCCTGAGCTGCGAGTTCTAGAGGCGCCCGTCGGAGAACTGGCTAGGATTGTCCAGGGCTCGCAAGGACTCACGCCGCAGCAGCGCACGCTCCGCAAAGCAGTGCAGGCAGCGCTGAAGCGCTGGTGCGGCATTGCTCCCGACGAGCTACCAGAAGTACCACCCCTGAACCTCTGCAACGCAGTCGTACCCTATGCGTCACGCCAAGAAAAGGCGGATAAGCCCGATAGTGCGATCGCTCCCTTCACGCCCAATGAGCGGCGAGAAACGCAAGGGCCCAGGGTGCAGAGGGAACGCTCTGAGAGTGCAGAAGCCTCGTCGGACAGCACTGAAGACGGGGAGGAGTATCTCGACAGTGCTCATGCCGCGGTGCAGCATCAGAGCTTCACAGGATCCCCCGGAGTTTCCGAGGACGAGGCGCGGCGGCGGTTCCAGGCTCTCAACCATGTGATCAATAAGCTGCTGTCCAAGCACTCCGACCACGCTGATGGCTCGGATTCCTCAGACGGGTCAAGTCCAACACCCAGGCTGGAAGCACTCCCAAAGCGCGTGGATGCACTCCTCGGCGGTTCACCGGAGGAGGCCTGCGCCCGCGTCGGCCTTGGGAGCGACAATGCGGGGTTGACGAAGCGGCTGTACAGGACAAAGGTCGCCAGGTCCATACACCCCGACAAGCTCCCGGCTAACTTGCCCCAGACCGCGAGAGCTAATCTGAAGCGTATTTTCGACTTTGTGGCGCAATGTTCCAAGACCGCTGAGGCCAGAGAAGGCGAGGAAAGCAAGCGAAAACTCGATTTCGTGGCACTGACGAAATGCGCGCGCGAAGCTCGTGAGGCCGCCCATGCCCACGGAAGAGTTCGTCACTCCGCAGAGTGTGAAAAGCTTGTCGGAGAGGCTCACGCGCAAGCGGAAGCACTCGCCGCTGAGAGCATTGAGCACTGTCGCGCGCGCCTAGCGTGCCCACCAGCGTTTGAGGAAGGAAGCGACGAGTGTCTCGCGTCCCGGTTGCAAGTGGGGAAATGGCTACAGCTGAAGGACCTGGTCACGGTCGTAAAGCAGTGCCGTGAAGCCGAGAGCGGACCGCCGGCCGATGAAGTCAAAGAAGCGTCGTACGAAATAGCGCAGCAAATTTTGCCCATCCTCGCACTCTTCGCCGCTTGCTCTATGGACCCCGTGGCGCACCTGTCGGAGGTTCTTTGGATTTTCAGAATCCGCGCGGGAAAGCACACACAAACGGAGCTCTGGGACCTAGTGCGCCCTTACGTGCACAACGCGCACCCACGAGACCCCGTCGGGAGGGTGCTCTCCCTCGCGGCCGCTTTCGAAAAGACCAGCGACGACGACAAAGAGGGAATTCTGACTCGGTCCGGGGCGCTCCAAGAGGCGTGGTTCAAGTGCCACGACTACAAGACCGCAGAGACTAAAGACCCTGCATGCGCGAAGTATATGCTTGTCTGCATGAGCCTCGCATGGCCGCGCATCTTCACCTGGCTGGAACCGTCTCCCGATCTCCCGTCTCACGACCCGAACGACCGCCTCAGCTTCGAACCCTCAAGCGACATTCGGCTGATGATCAGAGCCCTCTCCAAGAAAATAGGAGCGACTGCGGTGGACGCCTCCAGCGCTGCGGAGAGAGCCTACATGCGTGTCGCTTTCACCTGCCTCCCGTTGTACTACCTCGCGGGGCCAGTCGACGTCGCCCTGCTGCTAGGAGTGCCGATTGTACTGTGCACGAGCCTCTACAATGAGCAAACGCAGGGCGCGGCGCAGCTCCACGGAGAGCCCGGCTATCTTCCACACTCGAAGACCAAGGAACTTGCGAAAAGCTATGCAGAGCCTTTCGAGGCCATCGTCCGAGAGTTTGGACAGCGGCTGGCCAACGCGAATCCCTTCGTCCCCGCCGCATGGCGCGAAAGGTGGGTGGGCCAGTTTCTGAACTACAGCACCGCGCGTCTGCTGGACCACCCTGGCCTTGACGACCTCCAAGCCCAGTTGGTTCGTATCTTTGGCCAGCAGGTGGCCATGGAGTTGGCGCCCGCTCGTTTCGTACTTCCCACTCTCAACAAGATCAACGAAAAACCAGGCAGGTGGAAGGCGTCGCTCCTCCCAGAATTGAAGGACACCGAGTCCGAGCGATACGCCCCTAACGTATTTTCGCCCACGCATGACACGCTGGGGGGCGCCATGGAGTTCGCGATCACGAGCAGTGCGAGTCTCCGTGCCCTTTGGGACCGTACCGTGCCCAACGTGCCAGAGGAAGTGACCGGCTGGATCGATGAGGTTCTCAAGGAGCTCGTGGAAGAGACGCTCGCTGACCGCTTCGTGCATAGCATCGAGGACGCGGCGCGGCGGCACGTGCGGCGGATCGAGGATTGGGCTACGCTTGACCCTGAAGAAGCGTCGCATCAGAAGCGCCAGTGGGAGACCTATTGCCGCTGGGCATATCGGGAAGTTGTCCCCAACACCGATGACGGCGGGGGCGCGTCTCGATTTTTCGAGAACTATCAGCCCACGGGAACTTTCGTAAGCGCGTATCCTCCGCGCGCCGAGGAAGTGCGCGCAGAGTGGGCGCACCGTCTACACATGTTCCCTGCACCCATACGGGTGGCTCCCGTGGGCAAGTCTTGGGCCAGGCCGCGGCCCCGAGACTCAGACCACGCCAGCAACGCAGGCGCGCACCGGGCGAGGAGCTTCAGCAGCGAATCCCGGAGAAGCTCGCGCCGGGCGAGGAGCCCTAGCAGCGAATCCTGGAGAAGCACCAGTCGGAGTCCTGTCTCCCCTTCACCATCGCGCCCGGAATCGTGGCGAGGCTCGCCGCGGAGGCGACAACGCAGTCGGGAATCCAACGGGAGCGTGGTCGGGCGACACCATTCCGACGACTGGGACTTCCAAAGCGACGCACGTCGGGAAGAAGCCGATGCCGACCGCGACGCGAGAAGCCCTACTCCGCGAAGCCAAAGAAGCCGATCATTCCAGAGTCCGCGGCGTAGTGACGAAAGGCTTGAAGACACGGACCCGACTCCCCCAGCCGATCTTCACTCCCCTTCCCACCCCTACTCGGATCTCCAGCGCCGCTTGAATGCATTGTTGATGGAGTGAGCCAAAGCACAGACCGTGCCTCCCTGGCCCATACCGTTCGCTTCTTCTGTGCGACGAGTCTAGCACCCACTCCTACATCGGGAGGGTAGTGCCCACGGTGATGATGCACTTTGGAAAGCTAGGGCTCGTGACGTCGAAAGTACCACACGCCGGCACGGGGCCAATGCCTTTCGCCTTCGCATTTACTGCCGCGAGGTACTGGTTTTTGGATGCGTATTGAGCCAGCAACCAGGCGAGCTGCCTGCGTGCGCCTTCGGCGTCGGCTTGTACCTGATCATTCCGTAACTTGTCCAAGCGCCCTCAGGCGGACTCGAGACAGCGAACGCCGCCTCTCTCGCGTTGGCCGCTGGAGGCGCGCTGCTCTTGACGTGGTTCGTTTTGAAGAACTCTCGACGCGCCATACAGAACGAGCTGCACCTCGTCCTTCGGAACGTCGTTCCAGAGAACGAGCCGTCCGCAGTGGTGGACGCTGGAGCGTGGCTCGGAGATCATGCGATACCGATGGCCGAGGGGTTCCCCGAGCTCACCGTGTACGCCATAGAGCCCTCTGCGAGAAACGCAGTCTACATACGAGAGCGGGGAATCGCGCTTCCAAACCTAAGGGTGATGAGCTTCCTGCTCGGGAGAGAGCAGGGGCAGGGCAGCGTGATAGCGAATGAGGACAGACCCAATGCTCGCTACGCGCTCAAGGGGGTTCCCCGTGCAGGAAGCATCCCCGTGCACACGGTCGACGGCCTCGTTGACTCTGGAACGATCAAGGAGAGCATCCGACTCCTGCACTTTGACGTCGAAGGTAGCGAGCTGGACGACCTTCGAGGATCTTTGCGCACAATTCAGAGTCAGAAGCCCGTTGTGCTCGTCGAGACGCTGGGCGACGAGCTGTCCGCGATTGAGGATTTCTTCCAGAATGAAGTCAAAGCAGCGTACGCAAGGCTCACCGTAGACGAAAGCTGCAAGGCCTTCGACCTCTGGGACGCGTCCTATTGCCGCAACCACTTTTTTGTCCCCCAGGCTCTGCTCGCGCAGATGAAGGAAGGCGTGAAGCCCAACGAGCGACCAGGGGCCTCTGGGTAAGGGCTTTCGCCTAAGGCCCCTTGCCGTCCGCCTGCCCCCGGGGGGCTTGGAGCTCCACCGCTGCGCCGACGGTCATCTCATCCAGTGCTCGACTGACGCGCTCGGATGCTCCGACAACTTCCCGACTCACTGCGGGGAGGCCCGTGGGTGTCCTGCGAAGAACCCGATAAGACGAGGCTTCTGCCAGAAGAGGTCCATATGCGCGACAGCCGTAATTCGGCGTCACTCCCACGTACCCGTCAGTCGCGCATGGCGCACTTGAGCGCCAAAAAGGTTGCCTCACTCTCTCTCAGCACTGAGACGGCGGCGCGACGCGCCAGCCTGTTCTCCACCTGCTGTGCGACCCATGCGTACGTCTTCTCCAGGCCTTGGCGAAGAGGCAAGCTTGGCGCCCACTGCAACTTCTCCCTCAGCAGGTCGTTCTGCGAGTTTCGCCCGCGCACGCCCAGTGGTCCATCGATGTGGCGGACATGGACGACCTTGCCAGAGATGTCAGCCACCATCTTTACGAGACCGTTGATTGTCACCATCTCTTCGGATCCAATGTTCACTGGACCGGTGAAGTCCGACTCCACGAGTCGCCGAGTTGCTTCTACGCACTCATCGATAAACAGAAAGGATCTCGTTTGGTGTCCGTCGCCCCAGATTTCTATTGTGCCTTCTGCATCTGGGAGCTGAGCGATCTTTCGGCAAATCGCTGCAGGTGCCTTCTCTCGTCCGCCCTCCCACGTGCCCTTGGGCCCAAATATGTTGTGGTAGCGAGCGATGCGCACAGGCATTCCATAATTCCTCATGTAGGCCAGGTAGAGCCTCTCCGAAAAGAGCTTCTCCCAACCATACTCGGAGTCCGGGTTCGCAGGGTAGGCGCTGTCCTCTCTGCAATTGGGGTCTTCTGGGTCGTTCTGGTTGTGCGCTGGATACATACACGCCGACCCGGAGTAAAACATAACGGTATGAGTGGTTTCTTTCTCGGCATTCAGCTGACGCTGCTGTTCTAAGACGTTAAGATTGATCAAAGCCGAATTGTGAAGTATGCCTGCGTCATTCTCCCCTGTAAAGACGAAACCCGCCCCTCCCATGTCCGCCGCCAGCTGATAGACGACGTCGAACGTTCCGACAAGCCTAAACGGCACAGAGGCAAAGAAGTTCGTTCCATACCCTTGGAAGCGAAGTACGCGCTGAACGAATCCGGGGTCGCGAAGGTCCCCCGTGACGAACTCGTGACACGGCGTATTTCCAAATTCTGGGTGCTTGAGATCCACGCCGCGGACCCATATACCATCCGCAGCCAGCTTCTCCGCGAGGGCGTTGCCTATGAAGCCTCCCGCTCCCAGCACCAGGGCTCTCGCCTGTCGGCCGTCGACGGTGGATTGCATTTACCGTTCACCAATGACGACCCAAGCGCGGTGGTTTGCCGCACTTTCTATCCGTCTGTCGGGCGTGCGAGAAGCAATCCTGGCAGACCAGTCTTCCACGGGCGCCCTACAAAGCCTTCATACCCAAGCGCCAGATTTCGCCGCGAGCGAGCGACGGCGATCTGGGAGCGCGACGTTAGGAGCACCCGCATGAAGCTGTCGATGCGAGACTGGCCGTCGTCACTCAAAACGCTTACTCCCTGCGCGTACAGGTGCACACACTGCAGAACATCTGAAGGCTTGTGGAGCTGTTCTCGCAGAGACTGCATCTCATCCTGGAGGCGGTCTGCGGATTCTTCTAGCAGGTCAAGCCGTCGCGCCTGATCCATTTGGGTCTGGTGAAGTTGCACCAATGTCTGCGCGAAAGAGTCGCATGGGCCTACATGAGGTTGCGACGCGGCTACTGGGTCGGGGCGCGTCGCCACAGGCGTCTGGTCTGCATGCACCCGCGGCTGTGTTCGCTTCTGACTGCGTCGCCGTGGCTGAACGCACCCTGGAACGAAGGCGCCAGGGGCGCTCTTTCTTTGCACCCTCCCCCTTACGCCCATTCCGCCAGATCACGCGCATTTGGTTTACGCGCTGTGCGACTAATGCCCGTGCGCTACCCCAGCTCCCACCCTGTCCGCTCCCACCAGGAGACACGCGCACTTTTTTCAGGGGCGCTAAGAGTCTGTGTCTCGCCCTAGGCTGTCGCGTCCAGCCTCTCAGGGCTTTTGGGCGTCCACGGCCGTAAGTGTGCTGGCGCAGACCCAGGCGTCCGCGTCGGCTACAGCCGAACGCGCTCCCTCAGGGCGCAGCTGCCGGCTGTCGCCGCCGAGCAAGAGTCCGTTGCATTGGACAACGACACTCTTCGGCGTGTCCTTAGCAATCATGTACTCGCCGATGTTGAAGCGCTCGTCGAGCTGCTTGAGCTCGCGCAAGTGCGCAAGCTCGCCCGCGCGGCGCACCAACGCCGTGGACGTCTCTTGGTCGTCCTTCGCTGCCTGGATGGCGAGGTCCATCCGGGCGCGCTCCTGAAGCTGCTGGCGGTCTTCTTCCTCGCGCTTCCGTTTCAGCGCGATCTCCTCGTTCGCGCGCCGCGTTCCTGCCGCGAGGCGCTCGTCGGCTTGCCGCTCTTCCTCGCTGATGCGCTCCGCGGTCAGCTTCAGCTGCGTGCGGCTCTCGATGGCGCCGTCGTGAAGCCGCTGCAGCGCGAGCGGTGCGCAGTAGCCCCTGAAGACGACGCGCGACACATTCATGCTGATCGTCTTGGCCACTTTCGACAGCTGGGCGTAGGTGTCCAGGCTGTTGAGAGTTTCCACCTTGCAAAGCGCCTCCTCTAGGCGCAGCGGAGCGCAGAACTCGATCACATCTGCCGCCAGGGCTGCGAAGAGGTCAGCCATTGGGTCAGACGTCGCCGCCAGCATCTCCGTTACGTCCACGATGTGGTAGAACACCATCAACTTGATTGTGAGAGTGGCACCGTCAGTGGTCCGGACATTTTCAACGTCGTAGTAAGTCTTCCCAGGGCAGAGGCGAAGCTTCGTGAAACGTAATGCGCCCGCAGCTTTCCTGCCGCAGTCGGGTTCAGCGCGCGCCGCGCTTTGTCTTCCCGACCAGACAAACTCGTGCAGCCACTCGCTGGCCGTGCTCGGTACGTACATCCCTGGTCCGACAATGGTGTCGCGCACAATGCTTCTGGGTGGCAGTTTTCCCACGTCCTCCCCGACGTCCTTCCCCCCGGCCTCCAAGCTTGCGGGTCGGTAGACGACGATGACTTCCTGTTCGCCGACCTTCGTTGCCGAGTGCACCGCGACGGAGATCATGGTGCCAGGGTTCTGCCAGATGGAAGTGGGTCCGGGGAGCACTTCAACTTCACCGCTCTTTTTGTGCACCACAAGGTACTCATTCACCGTGGCCACGTGCTGACTCGCCTTCCGTACTTTGGCAGGAAAGTAGGGAATCTTGCAGGGCCCCACATGGAGAGTGAGATTTCCGCTCCAGTCCGTCACAACGACTCCCTGGCCTTCCGGTACAGCCTCTGGCAACACGCGGCGTGCGCAGGCTGTGCCCATGGTGCAACTTGGAAGTTGTCAGGAGGCGGAGCGATTAAGATGCGGGTGGAGCTTGAACCAGCGAAACGGCTACCCGTCACATACGATGCTTGCGGCAGAAGTAGCAAGGTACGCTAGATCAGCCTTCTACGCCCCCCCAGTCTGCCGACGAAGCACACATTTTCCTCTCGCTCGGCGAGGACCTGGTACCGCTCGTAGAGTGCTCTGTTCTCCGCATTAGGGACGGGATAGTAGGGTTCACCATTGGCGGAGCTGAACTCCCTCGCGATGAGGGTGCCGGCTACAAGGCCAGCCTTCACTACTGCTGTTTGATTGGGAACGTGCTTGTACTCCACGATGCGCGTATGTTCGACGTCCGGAGAAGGGTAGTTGACCACCATGGCCTCTTGGAAAAACCTTCTGGAGGATCCTCGATGTACTCCTCGTCAAAGCGCAGAGACCTGTACTCCAGCTTCGGCATACCCTGCTGAGCAAAGTATGCATCGATGGGCCCAGTGTAGACGAGCAGGCCGTGCTCCGGCAGGCATCCAGCGGCTCGCGCTTGAAAGTACTCGACCCCAAGTCTCACAGAGATCCTGTGATCGTCGAGGAGCATGTTCTCGAAGAGACGAGTGTAGCCCCGAAGAGGAAGCGCCTGCCAATCATCTCCAAAGTAGCGCTCGTCCAAGGAAGTGCGACATGGCAAGCGTAGCATGACTGACGCATCCAACTCGGCCGGGTATTTGTCCCACTGCTTCTTCGTGTAGTGTTTTAAGATGCTCTCATAGAGTTCGGGACCGACCCGCGCGAGGGCCGCTTCTTCTCCATTGGGAGTGCCCTCACCAGAGCATGAAACACGATGCCGTTCGTACCAGGCTTGCAACTCTTCTTTGGACGAGATGTTCTCACCAAAGAGAGCGTTCACCGATGCCTGCACTGGAGGGATGGGCACCAATCGTTTGACCCCTTCCTTGTCCGGCACCAGACCACGCACACGGTGCTCATAGGGCAGCCACTCGGAGAAGCGGGTAACGTATTCCCAGACCCGCTGGTGCTGCGTGTGGAACACATGGGCACCATACTTGCTCACCCAAATCCCGTGCTCCTCAACATAGTCATAACAGTTGCCTCCAAGGTGATCCTTGAGTCAATGACTAGGGACGTCATGCCCAGCGCCTGCGAGCATCTCTCAGCGAGCACAGCACCGGACAGTCCAGCCCCCACGATTAATAGATCCACTTTGCGAGGAGCGGACTTCAGGTCTCCCTCGCGCACCTCCTTGGGCAACGGCCGGGGGCCTTCCTCAGTGAAGCCGTTCTCATGGAGCCGGTCCTGCCCGCAGCGCACGGTGACTTTGTTTAGGTCGCGCCACGGAGAAGGCGCCCTGTATGGGAACGGTCCTGGTGCCATCCGCCACACGTTTGTTGACATGACGCTATAATGCGTCGGATGCCCTTCCTCCACAAGTCTCCGCAGGCTCTTCGCTCGCGCGCTACGCAAGCTGTACCCGTGCAGAGGGATGCCTGACTGGACGAGAAAGATCGACGCAGGTTACAGGTAGCGCACGCATCCTTCTTCTCCACCCGTCTTCTGCCTTATGTGCGCCGGTCCCTTCCTGGGGGGCAGGAGAGCGTTCTCGAGGGCGTCTTGCTGGCTCTACCTGCATCGCTGGTCCTGCTGATGTAGAGAGAGCGAGTTGGCTTGGGCGTGGGGCTTCTGGCGCGGGCCAGAGCCTTGCGCAGGGTGCGCGAAAGCTTCTCATTTTCCGCGCGTAAGGCGCGCAGGTAAGCCCGTTGGTATAGAAGTAGCATCTCCCGTGGGTCGACGGGGGTGCGGTGGTGACACTTGCAGCAGCCGGGGCAATGCTGATCCATGGCGGCGCGTGCGGGACAAGGAGAGCTTTCAATTCTTGAGCCAGCTGAGGTCACACGGTCCCTCCTATCGCGTAGTCAATAACAAAGGCGCATGTCGACTCCTTCGGCACCTCCATACATCGAGCGCGCCTGCCGCCCAACCGTTCCTGGGAACTTCAGACCGACGGGACCCGGAGGAGGGGGGGCCTTCTTTCCCACGCGAGCTGAGCTCTGGGAAGCAGCGGATCCCTACTCGACGCTCCTGCCTTCTTCGAGCCCGGTGGTAGTCCTGCTATGGCCTGAGGATCTAGTGGGTGCAATAGTCCGTGTCTACCAGGATCTCGAGGGGCTCCGGGGGGACCCTCTGTACATGACCGTAGTTCCTCCGAGCCGGCGCGTGGTGTTTTCGGGCATATTCGCAGACGAGATCGTGCCCTCCACGGTCGCCGGTCTCCTAACTATTGGCGATGCCAGTGGCGAGGCGTGCCAGGTTTTCCAACTTAGTTGGGGTGAACCGGACACCGTCGTGCAGTGCGCGAGTCCAGAGCCTTTCGAGTTCCTCTTTGTTGGCGCCTCGGAGGCCTTCACATTTGGGGGGGAAGGGCCCCCGGTCGCCGACGGGCCCGCAACCTTGACAGTTCGTACCGTGAAATGCCGACCTGCAGAAGCACAGTGTTGCGGCAATGGAGCCAAAGTTTTGCCGTGGCAATGGCACGTGCTCTGCCGTGTGCAGGAAGAGACGACCGAGGCCACGCCAGAACAAGAAGCTCTTACAGAAGCCATCCTCGCCGCCTAGTTCGCACAGAGTGCTGACGCGAAGGTGCGACTCGCGCATTTTCCTGCTGTTCACTCGAGCACGAACGTCTAGATTACTCAGCGAGATCCCGCCCTCACTGCGGTCACCATCAGGAAAGCGTACATCCGCTTTGTGCGACGTCTGGTTATCGTTCTTCTGCCTCGGCCTCGACGCGGCGCGCGCCTCCCAAAGTCTCCGCCTCGGGATGGTCGTCGTGTCCGCAGCTCTGCGTGGCTGCGCTTCCGCTTCCTGCTTGGTGAGAGTGGCCCTCACAGGGAAAGACGCCCCAGGGCGTCGGCTGCACCGAGCACCCCTCGTGTCCTTCTACGAAAGCCCTTTCGTACTCCATGACGGCTTCACCGACGAGCATAACTTTCATTCCGAGCTTGAGGGGCACAAGGAGGTCAAACTCCAGGGAATCACCAATGACCAGCACATCCTCACCTCGCGCGCCCTCGGCTTCGACGATTTCCGTCAAGACTTGCTCATAGTGAGGTCTGTCGGCGTGCACAGGACGTTGGAGGCCAGGAATGTGAAACCTGCGGAGCCTTCCGCTACGACAAACTTGCGCGCACTCCCACGGACTCTGGCAGCCAGCCAGGTTCCGAGGGCCGGATCTTCCCACTCCTGCAGCAGCTGTCTGATGTCTTCCGCGCTCGAGTTGGTCACCACGTACGTGGGAACGCCAGCCTCCTTTAGCCGCCGAATGTATGTCTCCACACCTTCTCGGTAGGAGGCGGCAGACGCCTTAAAGTTGTGGTGAAGGGCGGTAGTGTACTCCACTGCGGTGCCGCCGCGATGGCCATCAGGACGCAAGGCGGCGAGGGTCGCGAGAGCTTCGGGGTCGTTTTGCCAAAGCTCCCTGGTATCCAGTTGGGCAGCCACGAGAGAGTCTGTCGCGGCTCTCCCTGCCGGGGGGACCCGTGCGCTATCTGAATCGTGCGCTCCGGGTCGGCGCCGAGATGCTGGATGCGGGTTTCCAGCTGAAGCCCAACTTCGTCGGGCGCACCGAGCGAGGGGAAATATTCGCAGAGTTGCTGCGCGAACTCCTGTGTGTACCCTCGGATGAAGGTGAGCGTGCCATCGTGGTCGAGGACGACGACGCGGCCCGGCATGTTCGATAGAATAGGACTTACGCTCCTAGTCGCGTGGGGCATGCGCAGGAACGAATTTTGCGGGTTGCGCGGAGCTTGAGATACATGGCCCAATGTGATGAAGCTCCAAATTACTCTATGGAGTACCTAGCTGAAAGGCGAATGATTCTGATTGTTGATTGCGGGCTTCAGCGAAGGGTCTTTCGTGTGAGGATGCGACCACTGCGGCGCGACTACCGCCCTGTACGCAGCAGTCGTGGCGGAAGGATACACCGGTATATGCAGCCGCTCCACTAGACGAGCTGAAGCGACTGCGTCATAGCGTCAGCGTTAGGCACGACGTGACACGTGCATGGATCCGCGCGCGTGGCCTCCTGGTACTTGCAGCAGGCCTTGTAAAGGAGCCCACACGCTTTGCAGGCGAGCGTGAAATTTCCAGGGAGACTTGGCGCACGGGGGGCGAGATCGCAGGCGCAGCTCGTGGCAGAGCAGCACGTCCGGAAAGCGCGCGCACAGGGAGGTGCCTCAACAGGACACGTGGTCCATGGGGCGGACTTCCAACGCAATACATGGGAGCCGAAGTCGTTGCTTTCGCTTTCGAGGCGGGAGCAGCTGCCCAGAGCGCGCACCTCGGTGGACTGACCCTTCGTACAAGCGGGACCATCGTGCATCGTCCGCGCGAAGGCCGAGCCATTGAGCAGGCTGACCCAGATGTACTCGTGGGGCTCTGCGGTGGCTGGCAGACACGTCTCGAGCACTTCATAGCTGACGCGACGGCCTTGCCCTTCACAGGTGGGGTCGAGACCAAAACTCAGCGTTTCGACCGCATGAGGTCGTAGAAGTCCCTGGCCCTTACTTGTAGACACGAGAACTGCAAAAGCGGCAAGGAAGATCGCCATGGATGCAAGAGGTAGCGTGCACGGGCCTCGTGCCCGGGATGCAGCGTGCTCCTGACAGTCTTGCTTGAGCAGAGTTGACGAGGACTATCAGGTTCGAATGTGTCGCACGTGCGGCTGGGTGCGCATTTCTCTGCACAGGTGGCAAATGCAGGGCTCCGCCGAAGCCCACGACTGGGGTGAGCCCACCCGACGAGGTTGCGCCTGTCGGGCGCCGCTTAACGCAAGTACTGCCTTAGCCTTGAGCATCGCTGGCACGTGGGCGCTCGTCTCGGCAGAACCTTCGCCCGCTGGGGGGAAAGCAGGAAGCGGCACGGCGAGCTTGGAAAGGGTCTTTGGTTGGGCTCTGGTGGTGCGGGGCGTCGCCTCTTTTTTTGGACCACTGTTGGGCGACGGGACTCACCCATCTGGGTGACCACTTCAGCATCTGGTTCCTACTCTTTGCCTCTGGCGCGCTGCTCCTAAGCACCTCGGGGGGCGAACCGGCTCAGACGGCCACCGCGGTGCTCTTGCCATCCCTAGCATGCATTGGCGCTTTGCAGGTGTGTTTCCCGCACTTCATGGAGCGGCTCATCTACGCAGCAGTTCCGCTTGGAGCGCTCTCCCTCGGTGCGGCGTTGTGGTGGAGGAGCGCGGCCTCTCCGGAAGCCCGACGCCTCGCCCTCTTCGCTGGAGCGGGTGCAGTTGTAACGGCGGCCCTGCAGAACCCCGCGACGCTAGGGATTGCGACGCCCGTGCGGGCCTGGTACCTCAACACGCATGCCTAGTTTCACGTCGCAGCGGCAATAACTTTTGTGCTGTTCTTAGAGGCCTGCCGTGCTATCCCCCCTTGCAGCTCTGGAGGGCCAGGAGGAGAGTGAGGTTCCTTCTGAGGCCTCGCATGAGACGGAAGGAACGTCTCCGCAGGTGCTCACATCCGACTCCTGCGGAGTTTTAAGATTTCGGTCCCTCAAACTCGTGGCAGGTGCGTCCACTGCGCTGCACGCCACGACTTTCTCATGCCGCACCTGCCACCGGATCGGTCATGTGACCGTCTCCGTCCTCGTCTTCGCCATCCTCGTCTTCGCCATCCTCGTCTTCGCCATCCTCGTCTTCGCCATCCTCGTCTTCGCCATCCTCGTCTTCGTCATCCTCGTCTTCGTCATCCTCGTCTTCGCCATCCTCTCCTTCTTCCTGTGGTCCCTGGCAGGGTTTGCACTCGTCGTTTTCGAGGAAACATTTGTCGTAGGCGCATGACAGGCAGTGCGCCAGCTCGCTGTGGGCCGGGACTGGGCCTGGCTTCAATGCTTCGAGAAGCTTGATGAGCTCTGGAGGACAGTCCTGTCCAGCAACGAGCTGCTCCCAGTGCGGCTCTACGATGTACTGGATCGTCCGCACGTACGGACAATCCTTCTCGCACTTCTTGACGTGATCCTTCATGCAACAGGTGTAGACCTTGCGGAAAAGACAATCTCCTCCTGGGTCTTGGGGGGCATGACACCCTTGCAGTTGCCTTCCTCGATGCAGTCGGCGGGCAGGAGACACGAGGGCCATGGGTTGTAGGGCGGACCTGGCGGCTTTGGCTTGGGGGGGCACGGGTGACAGGGATGCTGCTGATGCTGGGAGGAAGCCCAGCGAACGGCTGACGATTCCTTTGTTGCCAGTCGCTTCCGCCTATGAGCCGACCTTCTGCTCCATTGCCGCCGGCCATTTCTTGGCCTCACGGAGATCGCACAAGTGCCGGATTCCGGTGCACGAACACACGAGTGCGGCGGTATCGTCGCAGAGAGCAATCCTTCCCTCGTCGCAGAGGATGCGGACAACGGTGAAATCCTCTTGGAGCAGGCCTTCTACCCAGCAACCATGTCCTGCGAGCACCTCCGCCAGCGCCACGCGAGCACGTGCCAGGGTCAGGCTCTTGGCCGCGGCGTCTGGGCCCAGCCGCCCGTGCGCGTCCTGGCCATTAGTCCGACCCGCCACCACCTCCTCATCAATGCGCAAAACGATAGAGCAAGCCATATTGCTGCCTCCCCCCGAGCTTGAGCCCAACCAAATCGGTCGGGAAGCTGTTCGCTCCGCGGGGGTGGAGGGGCGCCCTCGCTGCACATGCGAGCTGCACCTCTTGCTGGCACGCTATGTTTCTGTTTCTTATGGAGGCCTGCTCGTTTACGGCGCTCCACGCGCCCAACTCTTAGCCGTCACGATTCCCGACGGTGTTTTCGCAAAGCACGGAGCGCTTCGGCAAAGGCGGCGGGATCTTGTCCTTTCTTGTCGGGATGGGTAGCGAGAAGCGCCTTCCGGACGTCTGTCCAGCGGGTCTCCTCAGCGGGCAAGCACGGAGGCGAGGCAATCCGGGCCAACTCGACGTACTCCTCCCAGGTGCGGAGGATCGTCGCTTCGCGCGCTGGCGGAACACCAGCGTCCGTGTCGGCTCCGTGGCCGAGGCACCACGCCTCCTGAAGTGGCGTCTCCACCATCACCTGAAAGGAGCATGCGCACTCGTCTTCTAGATCGAGACAGTTCGTGAATAGCGCTGAGGATGCGATTACGTTAGGCTCTGGCCTTGGAGGCCTCGCTGCGCTGCATAGCTTAGGCGACCTGCCTGGAGTCCGCTTCCATAGCGCCGCGAGCGCGGCGTAGCAGGTTGGTTCCGTCCGGCAGGATGGCATGAGCACGCAGAGTATCAAACAACCGCGCTTGGGAGATTGAGCACAACAGCAGCAAGCAGCCTAGTTGCAGCAGGCTAGGCGCAGCAGCCTAAAGTCGTCCCGTCCAAAGTAGGACAGCAGTTGCCCGCAAGGCCCAGCTTCGCACAGTTAGGGTGGCTCGCGCAGGCAGCGGCTGCCAGCGGCGCTTGCGGACGGTTTGCCAGAGGCGCGGCCGGTCGGCCGCCGCAAGCCGTCTCGCAAGAGCACCGACATGCATACTTGTTGGACGCTGACACGGGTTGCGGCTCTTTGTGACCCGCGCAGTCCAGCACAGCGTCGATCCCTCCCTGGTTGTTTAGGAAGACAGTGATGACGTTCGTGACGGTGGAGGGTGGGCATGGGGACGTGATCTCGATCCCGACTGGGACGGGGTCCGTGGGAGCTTTCGTGAAGTTGCAGTACACGCCTAGATTTTTGCCCTCGAAGTTGGAACCTGTGACGAGCAGACCAGGATTCCTCCAGTCGGGGGCTACCTGGTAGGGGAGTTCGCACTGGTAGAAGAAAAGCTTCCCATTGTCGCCGTTCCACTCGCAGCAGTACTGCGTGAAGTGCTCGCACGCAAGACCGTAGGCTAGCACCTCAGCTCCGCTCTCCACGAGCAGCCCCGTGGGACAATTGTTCGTGTATCCCCCCGAACTGGACCACTCCCCGTTTGGCGGCGGGTGGTCCGCGCGCCACAGCCAAATGTTCTCCAGAACGACCTTGCTGCCAGCAGAGATACGCATCGCCGTTTTTGCCGACACCGTCGAAGCACCCGGTCCTCCAATCCTTGCGTATACGTCGTAGAGTGCAGTCCAGGCGTCCACGTTGCGGGAGTTCTCCCCGCTGCTGCAGGTGACAAGGTCACCCAGTCCCTCAGCCCCGGCGTCTAGGATGACGCCTGCGAGGATGCAGCCAGGTGCCGCGATCGTCAGGGACGCGTCCGCCGAAGTGAACCGCAAGGTCGGCAGCCCTAGGCCCAGTAACACCGTGCCCGCCTGTGTCATTGTGAGGGCTTCATTCACGCTCAGATCACTCGCAGAGGCCAGGACGATGACACCACCTTTTGAGAGGGCCGTCTTGAGCTCGGCTGCGCTGCTGACCAGCACGAAGCTGTGAGGCTGCCCTGTAGACCGCACACCGGCCACTTGCGGCGTCGCGTCTTTCTCGGAATAGTACACGGAGTAGGCCGTGGACGCCTGTGACGTCGCCACGGCGCCCGCAGGAGCCAATGCGAGGAAGGGCTTGGCACGCCCCCGGGGAAGCGTCGTCGAGGTGCCCACGAGGAGGGGCGGCGTGGTACTGCACGAGGATGCTGCTCCGTAAGCTTTGCCCCCGGCGCCAGTGCAGGCCGCAAACAGGAAGTTCCAATTGGACGGCACGCTTCCGCTTGCTCCCTCGGTCAGTTCGCAATTCTGAAAATAGTACTGCTGCTGTCCTGAAAAAGAAACAGAGCCTAGGACGCAGTCCGCTATGAAGCCGCCGCTCGCGTAAACATCGAGGCACTCGTGGTTCGGGGTGAGGCCCCCGTTCGCCATGTAGTCTAGGTTCAGCTGCCCTCCTGCATCTTCTAATGCCACACGACGGAGCGAGGCCGCCTGCGAGGTGCTCCAAGTGAACGGGCCCAAGCTTGGCTGTACAGTGCTGAACGAGCAATCGCCTAGGGAGTAGCCTTTTGGTGCGAGATTTAGTCCGACGGGTGAAGAGTTCAGGGAGCATGCGGTCGAGAGTGGAACATTTCCGTCAAGGATGCTGAGGCACTGCCGTGGAGCAGCCATGGTCAAATTTTCTGCCCCCCTCCAGAAGACGTTCAGTGCGCCCGTCAGGGTCGAAGCGCTACCAAAAGTCAAAAACGGAAAAGTCACCTCCCCCGGATCCGTAGGGTGCATCCCATGGAGGGTTGTTCGATATCCCACGCCGAGCGTATATTTTCCGTAGCTCACCCCCGGGTAGAAAAGGAAGGCGTAGTGGTCACTCCCAAATTGGCCCCTGGTTCCAGCGAGTCCGGTGGAGGAGGCATCGATCCATCCCAAAGAGTTTTGCATCATCTCTTCCATCTTCTGGTACGCGATGTCCTGCGTGTCCGCAGTGCGCACTGGATATACTCCAGCAGCTGCCCAGTCCGAGTCCAACACCACTGTGTGGTTCGCAGTGCCGCCGTACAGCAAACGGTAAAGACCGAAGCCCAGTGCCAACAGCAGAAGCACAATGAGAATGTTGGCGAGGTCCATCTGCACGCTCGCCTCTTTGATGATACATTGTCCGGTGGCACCGTGAACGGACGAAGCGGCCTTTCTCGACAGAGCCAAGGAATGCGAGCGGAGCGAGTGCAGAGTTCGTGAAGAACGCGCGCACCGCCGCAGGAGGACACTCGGCGAACAAGGGAGGGCCACGCATCGGAAGAATGGGCGCGCCCTGGCGCGAGTCCTAGGTAACGAAGTCTTGACAGTATAGGCGCAGTTCCGCCTCCCACTGCAGACAACTATGCCAATGTCGCTGTCGAGAGAAGACGCGTCGTGGTACGCGCTTTGCGCCCTGGAGGCCGCTGCGGATCCGGCGATCTTGGCCCAGGAGCGGGCTGTGGTGGGGGAAGCGCAAGACGAGGCGCTTCTGCTTCGTGTCCGTCCAGGCGAGTGGGTGCTTTATGTAGGGGGTAGCGACCTAGACAACACTGCGGAGTGGGTGCACAACGTGGCAGTCGCTGTCGGTATGTCGACGTTCGCGGGTGTTGTCAAAGAGCTGCAAGAGCTCCTTAGTCGCCATGTCCTGGAAGAAGATCTCTGCGTTTTTGTAGGGTACAGTCGCGGAGCGGCGATCGTGCTGGCTCTCGCGAATGCAACGCACAAAGAGGACTATGTAGTGACGTTGGGCGATCCTGGGCTCGTGCAAGCCGACCGCGATGACCACGTGACGGCTCTCCGCAATCAGTTCGACCTTGTTTTTGGCTTGGTGGGAGAGGTGGCAGGAGATGAGTTGGTAGTTTCGCACGCCCACGTAGCCCGGAAGGGTTGGTTCTTCACTGTCAAAGACGTGGGCACCCATCTGAACTACCGGGAGACTCTCACAGACGACGCCGCGCGCAGTTCGCTGAGCAGACGCTCCCCAGCCGTCTCCGAGACACCCCCCGCGAGGGAGCACGGAGCCATGCACGCAGGGCGCGACGATGCAGACGGAGTCGCAGACTAGGCGCACCCACATGAAGTCCTGAGCTGGCCGCAAGTCATGCAGACCCCCAGCACCTCTTCAGGAAAAGGCGCCATTGGGGTAGCTCCGGCATTTCTCGCGTTGAGACTATATGGTGCAACAGCTGAGTCGACGGCCTGCAGATTCTGGAGGCGAGAGGCGGCCACAGGAAGCTTCCGGCCACAAGCCGTGACCGGAGACGTGACACTAGCCTCCTGGGAACAGATCCAAGTGCAGGTGGGGCCTCTTCCTCGTCCTCCTCAGTATCTGCGAGAACAATTCCATCCTCAGAGACTTCGTCGAGGAGAGATTGAGCTTCTTCACCGCTGTCTCCGGCCTCAGTGCTTGCCGCTGCGCTGTCGTGCACTTCTTCGACTCGCGCAGCTTCGACACGCTCTTCTTCCGCGACCAGAGCAGCCTGCGACGAGTTCCTCTGAAGGCCACAAACTTGCCTATGGTAAGCGAGAGTTTCTTCTACTCGTATGTGGGCGCCATCCAAGATCAAGTCGAGAAGGCGGTGTCTTCTGAGCTCACGAAGTCTGGCGCTGCCAAAGTCATCGTAGGCGGACACTCGCTGGGATCGGGCGTCGCCTGCATTTGTGCGGTGCTGTTGCGAGACTACCTCCAGAAAGTACATTCTGCCGCGGAGGTCGAACTGTGCGTTGCGGCTACACCCAAGCCCGGGAACGCCGCCTTTCGAAGTCTGCTCGCGACTATGAAGTGCACCAGCTACGCCAACGAGACGGACATCATCCCGTGGAATCCCTCCAGCGTCATTCCGGACTTGACGCGTGCGAGCGGTCTGCTGGAGTACGTCATGCCTCCTGGTTTGTGCACCTTCTCTGTGGTAGCCCCGACGCTCACCGGCTGCCACGCCGTGGCCTCCTACCGCCTCGGAATCACCGCGCTTGGAGGGGCACCATCCGCTAAGTGACCGCTTAGCCGCTGCGGTACCCTGTTGTGGGCGACGAGCCCACCGTTGTCCACCAGGCTTGCGGCGTCGATGCCTAGCCGCCTACCGCACCCTGAGCGCTTCGAGCCGTCTACTGCAGCGCCTCAAGCGTGAGGGACCAGCCTGACCTTTGCCGTCTTGCGGACATGGAGCTCAACAGGATTGTGATTGTGAAGACTACTTCCAGGACTGAAATAAGTTCGTGCTCATAGACCCGACCGCCTACCTATCCCGTTGGTCCACTTTTGTTATCATGGAATTGCGAGATACAGAAGGTACAACTTTTTCCCTCGGGTTCCCTGTTCGCTCCGAGGTGCTAGCGGTGGTCATAGTGCTGCGACGGCGCCTGCGATGGTTTGTGCTGCCTGGAGCGGCGTGCTCTGCGGGCTTGCGTGGGTTG